>Ga0208938_1000024_pt1 | contig 182322 bp, 187 predicted proteins | sample AD_UKC125_MetaG_FD_184434 | JGI IMG/M metagenome (GOLD analysis project Ga0208938, IMG submission 184434) | Active sludge microbial communities of municipal wastewater-treating anaerobic digesters from USA - AD_UKC125_MetaG (SPAdes) (version 2) | ecosystem: Engineered > Bioreactor > Anaerobic...
CTCGGAGGCAGCCCTGGTTATAACACGCCTTGCAACAGCACCATCAGACGTGTACTCCTCATCACCAACATAGAGATCCTCGGTGTTCTCACGGACAATCACAAAATCCAGGTCCGGATAAAGGCACGGAACCCCTGGAAGAGACCTTACAGGCCTTAAATTCGCAAAAAGGTCCAGTTCACGCCTCAGGGTGATTATGGCGCTTTTCTGCCCCGGCACGGTGGTAACTGCTCCGAAGAGTGTTGCATCAGCCTTCCTCACAAGCCTTATGGTCTCATCGGGTATTGTCTCACCGCACCTCCTGAAGCACCCGTCTCCTGCCTCTGCCAGTGTAAATTCAAATTCAAGGTCAACAGCGTCCAGCACGGTGAGGGCAGCATCCATAACCTCACCGCCAATACCATCACCGGGTATAACCGTAATCCTGTACATTAATAACACCTTCAAGATCTACTGGGGGAAATTCATGCATCTTTTTGAAGTCCTTCAAGTACTCTACAGTAAAGATAGAATATCTATTTAACTCCGTCCTGATAAATATAGACTGGGGGATTTGCATGTTTCGGCTGAATTTTTTAAGCATATTTGATTCGCTCAGGAATAAAGGGGGGGCCCTCAAACATTACAAGCAGAAGCTCCATGAGTATCAGGAACATGAAGCCGAGGTTCTCATAGATATAGGTGTGATCTACCTTGATCGTGGCGAGCCACAGAAGGCTGCGAAGAACTTTGAGGCCGCACTTGAAAACTACAGGAAACTTAATTTCCCGGAGGGTATTGCCTATGCATCAGAACTCCTCGGGGATTCGTTCATGGTCATGAGGGACTTTGAAAGGGCCCTTTCATGCTACTCTGATGTTCTGTCAATCTACTCTGAGATCAGATCTCCACTTGCAGATGACATCAGGGAGAAGATATACGAGGCAGGTAAGATCAGGGAGGCCATATCCTCCATTGAAGATGAAAATGAATCTGAGGACTCTGCTGAGGATAAACTTGCCATGGAGGTCTCATCTGAAGCAGAGACCCTGTTCAGGCTTTCTGATGAACTCCTTGAATTCGTGGATGGGTTTGAAACATACAGGGATGCATGGAGCTGCAGGGACATGGATTTCCTGAGGGATAACCTTGAATCTGCGGCGGTCATTGGTGATGGTTCATCAGGGGCCGTCCTCAACCTGCTTACTGGAAAGCATGAACTCGAGGAGGGAGGGATTGATGATGCCCTGAGGTTCATTAAAAGGTCCAGCAGGCTCTTTAAGGAGACCGGTGACATGAAGGGACTTGCTGTTTCGCGTGTTATAACAGGGATAGTACTTTTCATCATGGATGAACGTGAAAACCTCTACCGGGTCTTTAAGGAGGCCCTTGCAACATTCAGATCTCTGGAACTTGATGATGCCGAGAGGGTTGCCATGAAGATCATAAACACCCTCAGCAGGATGTAGTTAGTTCATCAGGATCCCATTTTTTCCTGTTTTGAGTACTTCACGGCAACTATTTGTATAGATTTTAACATAATTCATATGAGGTTGATAATATGCAGAGGAGAGAGAACATTGAAAGGATCATTGAGCAGCTGAAGGAAGATGATGAACATATGAGGGTGCAGGTTGTTGAGCTTCTCTCAGAGATAGGTGAACCAGCGGTTGATCAGCTCATTGAGGCCCTTGACAGCGAGAATAAACTTGTAAGGAGGGGTGCTGCAGCTGCCCTGGGTAATATAGGCGACCCCCGGGCCGTGGAGCCACTTATCAGGGCACTGGAAGATGAGAACAAGTGGGTGAGGCGTGAAGTTTCAACTGCCCTCTCAAAGATGGGGGAGGAGGCCTTTGAACCTCTCCTTGAGAGCCTTTCAAGTGATGACTGGAAGATACGTGGCGCTGCAGCATGGATCATAGGGAACTTTAAGGATGAAAGGGCCATTGAACCCCTTGTCGGGCTCCTTGAAGATGACAGTGGATTTGTAAGGAGTGGAGCCGCCCGTTCACTTGAACAAATCGGTGGAGAGAAGGTTAAGGTTGAAATGGAGAAACTGGCAGAGACTGGAAGCGGTTTTGCAAAAAAGGTGGCCATTAATTACCTTGAAACACATTAGGAGGCGCTTATTTGAAGGTTAGTATAATTGGATCAACAGGGCGTGTTGGAAGGGCAACAGCACTTTGTCTTGCAGAGGAAGAGGCCGTCAATACCCTTCACCTTATATCAAGGGAGGAGAGCCTCGAGCAGAACATCGGAGAGGTTCTTGATATGAGCGATGCCCTTGCAGCCAAGGGCGTATCTGTCAAACTTGAGAACTCCGCAGATATTGAGAACATTCATGGTTCGAGGATAGTTGTAATAACAGCTGGGGTTCCAAGGACGGCAGAGATGGACAGGGATGACCTAGGATTTCAGAATGGAAAAATAGTGGCAGAATACGCAAGGAAGATAGCAAGGTTCGCCCCCGATTCAATTATACTTGTCGTCACCAACCCCGTCGATGTGATGACATATGTGGCCCTCAGGTATTCAGGGTTCCATCCAAGCAGGGTCTTTGGCCTTGGCAACCACCTGGATTCCCTTCGCCTAAAGAACTACATGGCCAGGCACTTCAACGTCCATGTCAGTGAGGTCCACACTAGGGTTATAGGGCAGCACGGCCCCTACATGGTCCCCCTGATAAGCTCCACCTCCATTGGAGGAATACCAATTGAACACTATTCCAGCAGGGATTACTTCTCTGGCTACAAGAGATTTGACCTTAAAAAGACCATTGATAAGGTCATCAATGCAGGGAGCAACATCATAAGTAAGAAGGGGGCCACCGAGTACGGACCTGCCTTTGCAATCTCAAACATAGTTAAAACAATACTGAATGATGAGAGAAGGATACTCACGGTATCAACCCTCATGGAGGGTGAAATTGATGGTATAAGGGACGTATGCCTGGGGATCCCTGTTAAACTTGGCAAAAAAGGTATTGAGGGTGTTGTACCTGTGCTAATGGACAGGGATGAGAGGGAAGCCTTCAGGGAAGCTGCTGATTATGTTAAAAGCTCCACCTACAGGGTGATGGAGTTTCTTGAAGATGAACTCTGAGTTTCCCCTCCCCCTGACCCTTCATGTTCTGTGCGGATAACACTGTCACTGTAGGGGGCGGGCTCTTCATCCACTTGCCCTTCCGGTTGTTTATGGGTGCTAATACCGTTTTTCTTATGGTTCCGTCAGAGGCGCGTTAGTGGAAGGAGGAGTCACTGAAACTCTGCTCCTTGGTATTTTTATGGTTCCCTTTCTGGATGTCCTATGATGATCCGATTTTTCCTTCATCCCTTAACCATTGGCGGGGTTATGGCACATCATACTGTTGATGGTCGGTTCATCAGTTTTTTTATTACATCCATAGAATGTATCTATGGCATATCATACCGTTGATGGAAGAGGCCCATGGAAACTTTTATATAATTGTTCAATTATAAGTTTATTCAAGACCTGATTTCTGAACATTGTACATCCGAGTTTCTTTGTGGGATCTGAAGTTCAGAAAAAAACAGTAGCCGGCAATTATTTTCCGGTAGTTTTATATGGTCCTGTGTTTAAAAGATTACTTAAAAACTCTAAAAGGAGACAGCATGATAAGGATAGGTATTCTTGATCTGCAGGGAGATGTTTCTGAACACCTTGAGATGACCCGGAAGGCCATTGAAAGGATGGGTATAGATGCAGAGGCCGTGAGGGTGAGAACAGCCAGCGAAGCCTCATCATCCGATGCAATAATAATCTCCGGGGGCGAGAGCACCGTCATAGGGAAGCTCATGGAGGAGACAGGAATAAAGGACGTCATAATCAGGGAAAAGAAACCAGTCATGGGAACATGCGCAGGGCTGATCCTCCTTGCAAGAGAAACAGACTACCAGCAGCCCCTCCTGGGACTCATAGACATGAAGGTTAAGAGGAACGCCTTCGGAAGACAGAGGGACTCCTTTGAAGAAAAAATAGAGATACTTGGGAGGGAAATCAGGGGAATATTCATAAGGGCACCTGCCGTCACCGAAACCGGTGAGGGAGTTGAGGTACTGTCAAGGCTCAACGATAAGATCATCGCCGTGAAGGAGGGATGCAACATGGCGCTGGCCTTCCACCCTGAACTTGGAGAGGACACAGGGCTTCATGAATACTTTATAAAGGAGGTATTAAATTGTGTGGAATAGCAGGAGTGGTCTACAAGGATGGGAAACTTCACCCTGTGGGAGCAGACATGACAAGGATGCTCCATGCACTGCAGCACAGGGGACCTGATTCAGCAGGATTCTCAATATACGGGGGACTCGGACTTGAGGAAAACGAGTACCTTCTTAACATTGAGGTCAGGGAAAAACCAGGCCTCCTAGACACTGTCAGGGAAGCTGTTGAAACGGTAAGCCCCATCAGGGCAGATGAGATCATCCCATCAGTTGAAAACTACATAATATACCGCTGCAGGATCCAGCTCGAATCATTCTCACAGCTCAAACCACTCATAATGGACATAGATAAACTTGAAGACGTCATGGTCCTCAATGGAAGCCACTCCTTTGAGATGATAAAGGACGTTGGATCGGTCCTTGAAATAGCTGACAGATACGATACATGGTCAAAGAAGGGGACACATGCAATAGGCCACACAAGGTTCTCAACAGAGAGCATAGTCGACCGCTACCATGCACACCCCTTCCAGAGCTACATAATCCCTGACATAACAGTTGTCCACAACGGCCAGATCACAAACTACTGGAAGATAAGGGAACCCCTTGAGAGGAAGGGCCACATATTCGAGACAAACAACGACACGGAGTGCATAGTCCACTACGTGGCAGATAAACTGGCATCAGGCTACAGCCTTGAAGAAGCCCTTGAACAGTCCGTGAAGGACATGGACGGTCCCTTCTCATACATTGTAGGGACACCTCAGGGTGTTGGAATAGCCAAGGACCAGCTGGGCCTCAGGCCAGGGGTCATGGCAGAAAACGATGAGGTCTTTGCCGTGGCATCCGAGGAGGTATCCCTCAGGGAGGTAATGGACACCACCGAGGTTGAACAGATATCCCCCGGAGAGGTGAGGGTGTACGAGATATAGGTGATAGTATGATGGAAGCCATAATTAATGCTGAATCAAAGACCCCCAGGGAGGTTAACAGGGAGATAAAGAGCCTTGCACCGAACCATGACAGGATAATAGTCAGAAACCCCAATGCAATGCACTACCTGGGAGCCGGCCTCACAGAGGATGTTGAACTCATCATTGATGGATCGGCAGGATACTTCGCCGCCACAATGATCCACGGTCCAAGGGTGACCATAAAGGGTAATGCAGGATGGTTCCCTGCAGATAACATGACAGAGGGTGAGGTCATCATCGAGGGCTCCGCCGGTGACGGTGCAGGTCAGGGAATATACGGCGGAACCGTAGTAGTAAGGAGAGATGCCGGTTCAAGGACCGGGGAGATAATGAAGAACGGCACCATCATAATCGGCGGTAACTCGAGCTTCATGACAGGTCGTTTAATGATGGGCGGCAGGATAGTGGTCCTGGGGGACCTTGCAGAGGATGCAGGGGAATCCATCATAAGGGGGAAGATCTATGTCCGCGGAGAGATCAAAAGCCTCGGTAAGAACGCGAAGGTTGAAGGGATAACCCCTGAGGAGGAGGATGAACTGAGGGAACTACTGTCAGGATATGGCTTCGACCTGGAGGATGATGATTACAGGGCCTTCAGAAAGATAGTTCCAAGGAGTAAAAGGCCATTTTATGGTGAAGAATCGGAGGAAGGATAATGAGCAAATCAAGGTATGCGATGGCTGGGACACCCTGCCAGATAACCGCAGCAGCCCTCATGGAAAATTACACCGAAGAATTCCCTGTTGAAATCAAAATAGGGCTCTTCTGCATGGAGAACTTCTCATACACCTACCTCAGTCAGCTTGCCATGGAGGAGGGTGTGGATCTGGCTGATGTTTCAGAGTGCAGGATAGAGAAGGGGAAGCTCTGGTTCAGGCTCAATGATGGAAGCACCGTGGCGGTGCCCCTTGAAAGGGCAAGGTCCGCAATGAGGAAGAGCTGCGCGGTATGCATGGACTTCGCATCAGAACAGTCAGATATATCAGTAGGGTCAGTTGGCTCACCCGAGGGATGGTCAACCATCATAATAAGGACGGATAAGGGCCTTGAACTTGTTGAAAAGGCAAGAAAGGCAGGGTACATCGAGACGGAACCCATAAAGGACAGCGGACTCAGACTCCTTGAGAAGCTTGCAGCAGGAAAGAAGGAGGAGAACCTTGAGGAGATAAAGATGAGGGAGTCCGTTGCAAGGCCGGTCATGTACTGGCGCGTGATGCCCGACGATGAATACACCGAGGAGGTGAAGGACTACCAGTTCGATGACCTCCGCTCTGATGTAATCGATGTGGGTGCATGCGTACTCTGCGGGGCCTGCCTGGCATCATGCCCCGAGGACATAATAGGGATAGAGGACAGGAAACCGGAGGTCAGGGGAGAATGCCCGCCGGGCTGCAACATCTGCTACCTTGCCTGTCCAAGGACCTATGTACCCGACAGCATAGTAAGCCGTGAATCCGCATCAGAACCCCTGGGCGAGTACATGGAGGTACTCTCTGCAAGGGCACCCATGTTCAGGGGACAGGATGGTGGTGTTGCAACGGCACTGCTGGCCTTTGCAGTGAAGGAAGGGATGGTTGACGGAGCCATCGTGGTTGATAAAGAGGCTGAGAGACCATGGAAACCGGTACCGAAACTGGCAGAGGATCCTGAGGATATAGTGGGGGCTGCAGGCACAAAGTACTCAGCATGTCCTATCTTCAGGGTCCTGAAGGAGGAGGGGGATTGATATGCCTTTTAAAGTTGAGAGAAAGGAAGAGGTATGTAAGAGGAACTTTGACCGTCCCGGCTGCTGCTGGTACATGTGCGACAACAGGGACGAGTCACTCTGCGCAAACTGCTATTCATGCTACAATAACTGTCCGCATGATGTTTACGAGATAATAAACGGTGAACCTGTACCCTTAAGACATGAAAACTGTGTAGGGTGCCGTATATGTGAAGAGATGTGTCCAAACAAGGCCATAGAGGTTAACGCTGTACCCGAGGACAGGAGAAACGTCTGGTCCTTCACAGACCTCCTTGAGATACAGCGCAAGTCAAGGGAGGGCACCTACAAGGTCAGGGGCTGCGGTGCCGTGAGGCGCATACCAACCTTCGATGACCTTGTCATTGTACCGGCACAGGTTTCAAGGCCACCGATAGACAAGTACAGGGAGCCCTGCAACACCAGAGTCGTCCTGGGTGACAGGTTCGCTGAGAAACCCCTTGAACTTGACACGCCCATAATGATAGCCGCCATGTCCTTCGGCGCCCTGAGCAAGGAGGCCAAGATAGCCCTTGCAATGGGCGCAAGCCTCGCCGGCACCGCGACAAACACCGGTGAGGGCGGAATGCTCCCTGAAGAGAGGAAGTACGCATCAAAGCTAATTGCACAGTATGCATCAGGACGCTTCGGTGTATCGGCAGAGTACCTTAACAGTTCAGACGCCATTGAGATAAAGATAGGTCAGGGTGCCAAGTCAGGTATGGGAGGCCATCTCCTTGCAGAGAAGGTGACTGCCGAGGTGTCAAGGATAAGGATGATACCCGAGGGCACAGATGCCCTCAGCCCCGCAAGGCACATGGACATCGTTGGACCCGAAGACCTGAGCATGAAGATATCCCAGCTCCGTGAGATAACAGACTGGAAGGTCCCTATAATGGTCAAATTCACATCCGGTCGTGTGAGTGACGATGTAAAGATAGCTGCAAAGGCGGGTGCAGACATCGTCGTGGTGGACGGTATGCAGGGGGGTACGGGTGCCGGACCCGACGTTGTAACCGAGCACTCAGGCGTACCCACCATAGCCGCTATTGTGGAGGCCGACGAGGCCCTCAAGGAGGTCAACCTCAGGGATGAGGTCAGCCTCGTTGCAGCTGGAGGTATAAGGAGCGGGGCGGATGTTGCAAAGGCCATAGCCCTGGGGGCTGATGCAGTGTACATAGGAACAGCAGCCCTTGTATCAATCGGCTGCCGGGTCTGCCAGATGTGCTACACGGGAACATGCAGGAAGGGTATCGCAACTCAGGACCCTGGCCTCAGGAAGCGCCTTGACTATGTGGAGGCAGGTAAGAACGTTGCACGCTACATAGAGGCCATGACTGAGGAGGTCTGCATGCTGACCCAGCAGGCAGGTAACACAGACGTGAGCAAACTTGAAAAGGATGACCTCAGGGCCCTTACCGTTGAGGCATCGGCCCTCACAGGGGTTAAGATGGCGGGTATGGAGGCCCCCGTCAGATTCTAACCACCTTTTATTTTAGAATGGGAAATTATCAGGATTCCAACTTCTTTTTTAAATTTTTCTATTTTTCACCTCCAGAGAAATTATTTAAATGCCCCGGCTGATAGTAATAACCAGTTTCATCTGGAGGGATTACATTTGAATGGCGAAACTGAGGGATCACTCAGACTTTACGTTCTTATTGCGGCAACCCTTTCATCATTTCTAACACCCTTCATGGGCTCTTCCATCAACGTGGCTCTACCCGTTATAGCGCTTCAGTTCCGGATTGATGCCATACTCCAGACATGGATACCCACGGCATTTTTACTTGCCGCGGCCATATTTGCGGTCCCCTTTGGTAGGTTATCCGAGATTTATGGCATGAAGAGGATATTCATCTACGGCAACATCATATTCACCCTGGCGTCACTACTCTCAGCCCTTTCACCCTCTGCGGTCGCCCTCATAATATTCAGGGCAATTCAGGGTGTGGGCTCTGCAATGATCTTCGTAACGGGCCTTGCCATACTCACAAGGGTCTTCCCGCCAATGGAGAGGGGTAAGGCCATAGGTATAAACACGGCGGCGGTTTACATAGGCCTATCACTGGGTCCGGTCCTTGGAGGCTTCCTCACAAGGTTCCTTGGCTGGCAGAGCATATTCCTTGTAACTATTCCCTTAACACTGCTGGTGCTTGCGGTGACGGTCTTCAGGATCAGGGGTGAGTGGGCAGATGCTGCAGGTGAAAGATTCGATGTCCCGGGTTCAATCACCTACTGCATATTCCTCTTCCTCCTCATGTACGGTTTCTCAGCCCTCCCTGATATGATTGGGGCGATAATGATACTTATGAGTGTTGTGGCATTTCTGGTGTTCCTGAGGATGGAGCTTGCCTCAGGAAGCCCTGTCTTCAATGTCAGACTATTTAAAAATTTAAGGTTCGCCTTCTCAAGCCTCGCGGCCCTTATAAATTACAGCGCCACATTTGCAGTCTCCCTCCTTCTAAGCTATCATCTCCAGTACATCAAGGGACTTGACCCGGGTTCAAGCGGCCTTATACTCGTAACACAGCCTGTTGTCATGGCCCTGGTTGCACCGCTTGCAGGGAGGGCCTCTGACAGGTTCAACCCCCAGACACTTGCAGGTCTGGGCATGGCAATAATATCGGTGGCCCTTATAAGCTTGAGCCTCCTTGGAAGGGGAACCCCCGTTGCCATGATAATACTGTCACTGCTGATCCTTGGCCTCGGGTTTGGACTTTTCTCATCACCCAACACCAATGCGATAATGGGGTCCGTTGAGAGGCGGGACTATGGAATAGCATCTGCAACCGTGAGTTCAATGAGGCTTATCGGTCAGGCCTTCAGCATAGGTATTGTTACACTTATCTTCGCCTTCCTCATAGGAAGGGTCCCCATCTCACCCGCCAACTATGAGCTCCTTATAAAGAGCACCAGGATATGCTTCCTGATCTTTGGTGTCCTGTGCTTTATAGGCATATTCGCCGCAATAGCCAGGAGGAATGATGCGCATGAAAAGGATAAAGGTTCTTAAGGACGGACCATACCTTGTTGAGGGGTCGGTGCCCCTCTACGAGGAGGTTATAGTAACCGATGAGGCGGGACATACAAGGGAATTTGTTGAAAAGCGAAAGTTCCCCCTGAAGGAGAAATATGTTCTCTGCAGATGCGGAAAATCAGGTAACAAACCCTACTGTGACGGTACACACCTTGAAACAGGCTTTGACGGTACAGAGACCGCATCAAGGAAGCCCTACATTGAAAGGGCCAGGGTCTTCAGTTCAGGGGACCTTGAACTTACAGATGTCCCGGAACTCTGCGACCACTCAAGGTTCTGTCTCAGGGCAGGAGGTATAAGGGAACTTTTAAAGAAGGGAGACCCTGAGAGCATCCAGATGGCCATCGAGGAGGCCATGATCTGTCCATCCGGGAGGCTGGTCCTCTGGGACAGGAAAACAGGAAAACCCTATGAGAGGGACTTTGAAAAGTCCATCGTGGTTGTACATGACAGGCAGAAGAAGTGTGAGGGGCCCCTCTGGGTCCGCGGGGGCATACCCATAGAATCATCCGATGGAACCATCTATGAGGTGAGGAACAGGGTCACCCTCTGCCGCTGCGGGCTATCTGAAAACAAGCCCTTCTGTGATGGCAGCCACTGGATGAATGCTGAGGAGAAAATTAAATTCAGAAGGAAGTGGGGCCTTGAATAAACATCATGATATCTTCCTCTTCATCCACAGGGCACCTAGGACCATCCCGAGTATAACCCCTATGAGGGCCCCTGATGAGAAGGGTGTGAGGAAGTCACTCCCGGCACCCACATCTGCAGAGTCCAGTTTAAGGAGGTTCTCCCTTATGGAGTTTTCATCTGCACTGCAGTAGGCCACACGGTCGGAAAGCTCAGGGTGCCTGTTGAGGAATTCTTTAACCGTCTCCTGGTAGGCAACTGCAAGTATCTTCTTGTTGGGGTTTCCCAGGGCATGTTCAAGTTCATGTTCAACGTCTGCGGCGCTCTGGAACCTGTAGACGGTTACGTTGACCCCTGTTTCATCGGCCACTGAACGCGCCAGTTTTCCTGTTGAGTTATCGGCTATTACAATGAAGGACTCGGGTGTTATCTCGATTCCATGGGCAGCCACGCCACCAACAAGGAGGAACATTAAAAGTACAGTGAACGCCTCTTTCATCCAATCACCTACACCTTCTCCATTGCTATTAGGTCCGGCTTCACCCTTTCAAGGAATGAGACTATGAATATGTTGGCAGCGCCCTCAACCACAGCCACGAATATGTAGAAGGGTATCAGGGTTGCCATGAGTATCTCAGGACCGGCAACACCGGCTGCAAGGAGTATCAGGATATGAAGTGCGGCTGCAGCCATTATACCTAGGAATGTGGCTGAGAAGACGGCCAGTGTACCGTCAAGTTCACTGACAACCCTGTAAACAGCGTATGTGCCTATTCCAAGCCCGATACCCATTGTGAGGATGTTGGCACCCATACTCGTGATTCCACCCATCCCCAGTATGAAGAACTGGATGATGAGGCAGAGTGTGGCGACAAGGACCGCTGTCATGGGGCCGAGGATTATGGCTGCAAGGGGTATGAGGAAGAAGTGCACCGGGACACCCAGGGGTGAGGGTACAGATACTGAGGAGACAGCCGCCGCTGCAGCCGCGAAGAGTCCTGTTGCAACCATTCTCCTATCCTTTCCGGGTTTATCTGAGAATATATAGAAGAATATGCCTATGTTAATGAGGGCCACAGCCCAGTAGACTGCGGACTGCCATAATGGTATGATTCCGTCGGGTATATGCAATCAATCAACCTCCATGAGGGGGATGTTTCATTTTCTTGGAAATTTCAGGGCGGTTAAACCAAAAACAAGGCAGAGCCCTGCTACAGCAGGTATAAATCCATAGCCGCCATTTACATGGTTATTATCACTTGTGATGTTTTCTTCACGGCTCTCATTCCTATCTGAGGAAGTTTCGTTCTTTTTGCTCTGCTCTCCGTGATCTGAAACCTCCACCGGATCTTTAACTGTGGAACCTGTTTCATGGCTGACGGTGGCCGGTTTTGAGGATGAAGACCTGCCGGTTGTTGATGTAGCAGAGTTCTTTGATGTGCCTGAGGACGTTGAAGTTGATGTGTCTGATGTCTTATCACCTGGGTCGGATGGCTCTTCAATGTAGTATCCGTGGCCCGGGTGCGCCACTGAATGACCTGAAATGTTGAGTACCAGTGCCACGGCAATCAGGAGTATAAGGAACCTTTTCATATCATCACCATTAGAACCATTTTGAATCTTCAATATATAAAATCTTTTATTACTCTCAGGAGGTATTCATGGAAAAAGTAATACTATCTGCCGTTAACCTGTCATGGAGGCTCATGGGCGCATGAAAAATAAGTAGGGGGTGGTGATTGTCAACCGGTTGATTGTTAATCCCGGGATGAAAGGGGTTGGGGGGAGTTCACTTTGAGGATTCAAGTACATCCAGGAGGGCATGGGAGATATCCCTGAAACTGTAGCCCTCACCCCTGAGGTCGCCTATGAGTTCAGAGTCGGTGTAACTCTTTGATTCAAGGTTCTTCCTGAGGATCTCCCTCAGGTCCCTCTCATAGTCCCTCCGTATCTCCTCCCTCGTAGGCATGTTCTTCCTCTTTATCCTGTTTCCTGTGAAGGACTGGATTCTCCTGAGTCGGTGAACCTCCCTTCCAACAACAAGGGTGAATGATTTTCCGCTTGAACCTGCACGTCCGGTACGCCCGATACGGTGGAGGTAGTACTCGTTCTCAAAGGGGAGATCATAGTTTATCACGGCCTCAACATCGGGTACATGTATACCCCTGGCTGCAACATCAGTTGCAACAAGGAGGTTGAAACGTCCCTTCTTGAACCGGTCCATGACACGCTCACGCCTGGACTGTGAAAGATCCCCATGGATCTCATCTGCAGAGTAACCCATACGTTCCAGCTGCTTCCGCAGTCTCTGAACCCTCTTCTTGGTGTTACAGAATATCAGGCCCATTTTAATGTCATTTGATGAGATTATCCAGTCAAGGAGTTCGATTTTATCCTCTTCCCTCGTTTTGAAGTAGAACTCCTCTATTCTAGGGCTGTGCTTCTTCTCAACACGCATGACCTGTGGTTTGTCCATGTACCTATCGGCGATCCTGAGTATTGGTTTTGACACGGTTGCAGAAAAGAGCATTGTCTGGCGCTTTTCAGGGACATTCTTTAGTATCCTTTCAATATCATCAATGAAGCCCATGTTGAGCATCTCATCTGCCTCGTCAAGCACCAGCATTGAGACACTTCCAAGGTCCACGGTGCCCCTTTCAATGTGATCCAGGAGTCTTCCGGGTGTTGCAACAACCACATGGACACCCCTCCTGAGCTGTGATATCTGGTTACCTATGCTCTGACCACCGTAAACAGCAAGCACCCTGACATTCATGTATTTCCCTATCCTTTTGATCTCCTCTGAGACCTGGAGACAGAGTTCACGGGTCGGGCAGAGCACAAGGGCCTGGACAACCCTTTCAGGTTCAAGATTTTCAAGTATAGGTATGGAGAATGCCGCGGTCTTCCCGGTCCCTGTCTGGGCCTCTCCAACGACGTCCATACCATCAAGTGTAACAGGTAACGTAATTGACTGGATCGGAGTTGTCCTCTCAAATCCCATATCCTCAAGGGCCCTGTTAACCTCCCCTGAGATGTCAAATTCACTGAATTCTAATCCTATCATTTTATCTTCCTTAAATTCTTAAAAATCGATTATCAATTATTAAACTGCCAGTTGGCAGAGTATAATTGAGGACCTGACCGGACTGTCAACTATTCCTGCCACCGCAGAAAAATAATTAAAAATCAGCACAGTATGATATTGTATCTGCTGGTATTTAAAGTAGAGCATTTTTTCCATGTTCTCCCGGATTCCCGGTATCATGGGATTGTTGGAGTGGATGGTTTATATGTGGGGGCATCCGTATCTTAATAACCATCTGATGATGAGCATCCACCGGTTTTCTTAGGGTAATAACGTTTTCACCTCACGATGGGTATCCTCTCATCAAGGAATAATCTTATAACCCTCAGGGGGGTTACGATCATGTTTATTTTCTCGTCATGCTCCTCGGAGGGCACCGATTCAACTATCTGAAGTTCATCAACGGTGGTTGCCACGGGTGTCCTGCTGTCAATGGCGCCCTGGGATCTCAGTTCATGGAGCTCCCGGTCGCCGTAGCCACCACCCTTACCAAGGCGGTTACCCCTCAGATCAACGGCCACGGATCCCTCAACCACAAGATCAACCCTGGGGAAATCCCTAATGGATGAACCGTAACGATAGGCACCCTGTATGGTTGACGCAGCACGCTTATCAGGGACCTCATGGGATATGAAGAGATACCCATCCTTTATTCTGGGTGTTGGCATTATAAGGTCCTTTCCACACCTCAGGGCAAGCTCCCTTACAGGTTGCTGTGCAGAATCAGGGGATGAAAACACCCTAACAGACCTTTTCCATTCGATGGTCCTTGAAAGCCTCCGGGCAGCATCCCATGATCCGGTGAAGTCTGGTATGCGGCCATGGGGTCTTCTGCTAATACCCCTCCTCTTCAGAAGATCCCAGATGTAACCGCGGAGATCAACCTTTTCCTTCAATCCCATCTCCCTTCAGCTGGTTTCAGTTTCATGGCCATGGATCGGTGGCATGATCCACACTTTATCCTCTTCACCCAGCCCATGAGGCTTTCTCCCAATTTACTTAACCCTTTCAGCCATCACAACCCCTGTGCCTGCTAGGGAGTCCATCAGCCTCAATGAGGAGGTGAAGTATCCAATGAGGATATCAGGGATGAGAGGAATCCAGAGCACCTTTGAAAGGTTCCTTACAACCACCTGCCAGGGTTTCAGTTCACCCTCCTCTGAGACAACGGTAAGCTTCTGCAGCCTCTTACCAGGGGTGCCTCCACGGTACTCAAGGTAGCTGAAGTATAGGAGTGTGACAATCCCCAGGAGGATAAACCAGTAACCGTAGACTGAAAAAAAGCCTCCCAGGAGCACCAAGGGGTAGACTATGATGGTCAGGGCGTACATAATCAGGGTTACAATCAGGAAATCTATGATGAATGCATAGGCCCTTCTCTTTGTAAGTTCCTCCATGAAGACACCACCATAAAACTTAACAGACCCTCGGCACCGGATCGGCCACGGGGGCCTCAAGGATTCTCCTGCCTCCAAGGCGTGTTTCAAGGATCACATGTCGCTCGCTGTTAACCTCACCGATTATCTGGGCCTCCCCTCCATATCTGGTCTTCCTGATTGCATCGAGGACTTCATCAGCATATTCAGGGTCAACGCCAATGATGACCTTGCCCTCATTTGCAACCTCATAGGGGTCTATACCCAGCATCTCCGAAACAGCCAGGACCTCCTCCTTAACAGGGATCCTCTCCTCCTCAACAACCATACCCACACCAGACTTTTCTGCGAGTTCATTGAGTGCATTGGCTATACCACCCCTGGTGGGGTCCTTCATTGCGGTGACACCGCCGGTGCTGAGGGCGGCTTCAACCATCTCCCATACCGGCGCAACATCTGATTCGAGTTCGGTGTCATAGCCGAAGCCTTCACGGAATGCCATGAGGGCCATCCCATGGTCCCCGACGCTTCCGGTGAGGATTATCATGTCACCTGGCCGCAGTCCAGAGTCCCTTACTATCTCGCCACGCTTCACAACACCTATCCCTGTGGTTGTTATGATCATCCTGTCGAGTTTGTCCTTCTCCATGACCTTGGTGTCGCCTGTGATGATGGATACACCGGTCTCCTCTGAGACGGCATCCATGGACCGGACTATCCTTTCAAGTTCCTCGCCCCTGAAACCTTCACTGAGGACCATTGCACTTGCAATTGCAATGGGCCTTGCACCCATCACAGATATGTCATTCACGGTCCCTGCAACAGCTATTTTACCAATATCCCCTCCAGGGAAGAAGAGGGGGTCAATGGTGTGACCATCTGTACTTATGACTATTTCATATTCACCCAGGGGTATGCTTGCACCATCATCAAGGTCTTCGAGGCCCACTCCCCCGTTAACCCTTGTATTCCTGATGTTTGATAATATTATATCTGATATCAGGTCCTGCATCAGTTCTCCGCCTGCACCATGGGACATGCCGATTTTCATAGATTCACCTTTGCATCTCTTGCTGATTAAGGTATCTTGCTGATGATATAAAACCTTTCATGGAAGCACAATCTTTTTAAATGAGGGATTTATATTATACTATACTGAGCCAGAAGCTCAACTCAGTTTTACTGATTCTGACATAGAATGATTATGAGGTGAAATAATGGCAATTTGGCAAGGTAAGTCAATGAAAAAACCAAGCGGCGGAAGAGCCAAGATGAACCGTGGTAAAAGGAAATATGAACTGGGCAGAGAGCCTGCCGAGACAAAGATTGGTGACAGGCGCGTCAGGATGATAAGGACACGTGGAGGTAACCATAAGGTGAGGCTTGCAGCCGATACAAGGATAAACGTCGTTGACCCTGAAACAGGAAAGGTTGAGGTTGCAGAGATAAGGAATGTTATAGAGAACACCGCAAACCCCCACTTTGTAAGGAGGAACATCATAACAAAGGGTGCTGTTGTTGAAACAGACCTTGGAAACGTCAGGGTAACATCAAGGCCTGGCCAGGACGGTGTTATAAACGGGGTTCTCATCAGGGAATAGGCAGTGGAGGGTGTAAATACTCTCCAGTGTTCTGAATCTCCAGGGTGTTTATTTTGAGGGAAGACTTGGAGGGTGAAATACTCTCCCAGGTTGAAAAATTTCTCAGCTACATCAACAGCAACCTCCCCGAGGGTATGGAGCTAGAGTTCGAGGGCTTCTACAGGAGGGGCTTCTTTGTCACCAAGAAGAGGTACGCCCTCATTGAAGATGACACGATTGTTGCAAAGGGACTTGAACTTGTAAGGCGTGACTGGGCACCCATAGCTAAAAAGACTCAGAGAAAAGTACTTCTGGCACTTCTAAAGGATGGTTCACCTGAAAAGGCCAGGAAAATCATAAGGGAAGTTGTAAAGAGGATAAAGAGCGGTGAGATTGAGATGGATGACCTTGTTATCCACACCCAGATCACAAGGAAGCTCTCTGAGTACCGCCAGATAGGCCCCCATGTGATAGCCGCAAAGAGGTCCCTTGAGAGGGGAAGACGCATCGAACCGGGCTCCATAGTTAGATACATCATTGTGAAGGGGAGGGGTCCCATAAGTCAGAGGGCGGTTCCTGTTGAGGACGCCGCCGGAATGGACTATGACCCTGATTATTATGTTGAAAACCAGGTGATGGCTGCTGTGTCACGTATAATGTCATCCCTCGGCTACTCAACCGAGGATATGAATTCCCTCTGCTCCAGTGAAAGGCAGAGCAGTCTTGACGCCTTTTTCTAACATTAAACTCCATATTGAATCGGTTTTCAATTAAATTAATTTTTTTAACATTGTAATCTATCCGGGCTGTTTCTTAGCTGTATTTTCATGTTTTTTGGTTTTTTTATTTTACTGGATGTAGTTTCTTCATTTTCGGTCTGTGTCGTCTGGTTTTAGTCATATCTCACGGTTTTTTAATATCCGAAGCCAAACCAACAATATTATAATTGAGTAATTATAGAAGTTTCATTACACACGGCAGGTGGGAAGATGCTCAAGGCGGTTTTCTTTGATATTGACGACACCCTTTATGATACCTCGGGATTTGCCAGGCTCGCAAGAAAGGCGGCCCTGAATGTGATGATAGATGCCGGTCTTCCATTATCAAGGGAGGAGGCCTACCGTCTCCTGCGGGAGATAATCGCCGAGAAGGGATCCAACTATGATAAACACTTCAACGTACTCACAGAAAGGGTCCTTGGTGAGGAGAAACCGCTCCTCATCGCTTTGGGCATGATAACATACCACAACGTTAAGTTCGCACTCCTGAGACCATTCCCCAACACAATATCCACCCTGATCCACCTTAAAGGGAAGGGCTACCGGCTGGGCGCAATATCCAACGGTATAACAATAAAGCAGTGGGAGAAACTGATAAGACTCGGGATTCACCACTTCTTTGATGAGGTGGTAACATCAGAGGAGGTGAACTCCGAGAAACCGGATATAGAGATATTCAGGGAGGCCCTCAGGAGGATGGGGTGCAGGCCAGAAAGGTCGGTCATGGTGGGTAACAAGTTCACTGAGGATATACTCGGAGCCATAAATGCGGGGATGTCAGCCATACTCGTTAACTCAGAGCTCAGCGATGATGAAAGGGACCGCATAAAGAGGGAGGGACTTGATGTTACCGTAGTCCAGGAAATCGGTGAGATCAGGGAGATACTTTAGGGGGGGTGTTTTTATTGAACTGCATGGAGTACTATCATGATGAAAACATGGAGGAGACCTTTGAGGATCTCCAGCAACCAAAGACGCTTGAAGAACTTGGACTGTCCTACTTCTTTGTCAGGGATCTTGTTCTAAAGATAATGTTAACCTACGGCACCTTAAGGTCCAGAGAATAACTGAGATCACAGGCATACACCTTGACATACTTGAGGAAGTCCTTAACCAGATGGAGAAGGACGGGTTCTGCGCCCAGGTAGGCGGCAGTTTCCTCTTCTCAAGTGTTGAGTACACCCTGACACCCAGGGGGGTAGAGAAGGCAAGGCTTGTCATGGAGGAAAACCCTTACATGGGAATGGCACCAGTCCCCTACGACAGGTACTTTGAACTTATGGATAAGCAGCTTAAGAACCGTTTTCCAATTGAAATCCCTGAAGAGGTTATTGAAAAAACATTCAGGGATGTTGTGGGGCTCTCCTATGCAAAGGAGTGCCTTGTTGAGGCATGCACCATAGGTAAGGGTATATTTGTATATGGGGCCCCTGGGACCGGCAAGACCTTCATAATCAGCAAGGCATCGGACCTCTTACCCCCAATCGTTATACCGCGTTTCATAGAGTTCAGCGGAAGGGTTATACAGATCTTTGACCCTGACTTCCACAGGCCCTGCCCTGAGGAGCCTGATGATCCGAGGTGGATTAAGATACACGCACCCTTTGTCTTCACTGGATCGGAGCTCAGCTTAAATGAACTCGAGACGACCTATAACATGAACAAGGGTGTCTATGAAACCTCACCCCTCATAAAGGCCAATGGTGGTGTGCTGCTCATTGATGACCTCGGGAGACAGCGCGATGACCATGAGGTTATCCTGAACCGCCTCATAGTCCCCCTTGAGAACCGGAAGGATGTCATATATGTGAGGGGCGTTCCGGTGATATTCCACACACACTTCATACCAGCCTTCTCAACCAACCTTGATGTCAGCATAATGGATGAAGCCCACCTCAGAAGGGCCCCCATGCACATATCCCTCAAGCATCCCCCGGTTGAGAACGTTGCAGAGGTTTTCAGGCGAAACCTAGATTATACCGGTGAGGAATACGATGAGGAGGTTATTGAGAGATTTAAAAGGGTATACACTCCTGTTGCCGATGGAGGGGAGGGTCTTCAGCCAAGTTATGCCCATGCAAGGGACATTGCCCAGATAGCACAGGCCGTGAGGATAAACATGGGAAGGGATAGGATAGACCTTGAGGTTATTGAGAGGGCCCTTGAAAAACATGTCCTCATAGCACTCCAGAGGATGGACATTGACATAAGCCAGGTCCATCACAGTATAAGGACGTTCCGGATCATAACAGGAGATTCTGAGAGGGCCGTGGAGGTACTGAAACTCTACGGGGCCCTTACGGTTGCCCTGGAGAAGGGGGCTGTTCTTGCAGACTTTGAGGACTCCATAAGCCCATCACAGCTCCTTGAACATCTTCAGGTAAATGGTGTTTCCGCTGAAAGGGTTGAGGTGATCTCGGAGACACAGCGTGAGATCAAGAAGACCATCCTTGAATACAGGGACTGAGAGGGCATGGTGTCTGGATGAATTATCTGATCCTCGCTGCAGCTGTTTCTGCCGGAGTATCCATTGGAGTATGGATTATTCTTGAATTCATCCCTGTTTTGATGCCGGTGGAGGCAGGAAGACTTGCCGCGCACCTCAGGTCAAGGCCAGGTAACATTATTGAGGTCGCATACTACCTTGAACTCCTCTTTGAGGGCTCACCCTGGAAGCGTTTCATGGCCTTGAAGTTATCAGGGACCTCTTCAATTCAAGGATACATGAACTTGAACTTTTAAAGTACTCCAGGTGGAAGGAGGAGGTGGAGTCCCAGAAGGAACGCATGGAGATGAGGGAGCTGAACGATGATGAGATACTCCATATTGAGGCTGCCAGGGAGATGATGGATAAAATGGTGTCACAGGGAAGGGCAGACGGTCAAGGTCACTTTACCCTAACCGGGAAGAGGAGGAGTTCATAAGGCTCAGGAATCATAAAAGGAACATGCTTCTGGACCTCAGGGATAAGTATTCTGATTTCAGGATATGGGCGATAAGGAACAGGGATATACTGAAATACGTGCAGGAAAGGGTTTTCAGTAACAGGGAGATTGACCTGGAGAACCTTAAAAGTCACAGTCAGGAATGGGCCCTTGTGAATCTCTGGGGCCTTGAACCGCCTGAGAAGTACTCTGAGGAGGACATATTCAGGGATATAATCGTCTACCTCCAGGTAACTGATGACAGGAAAATGAGGGGTAAGCTGGCAGCAGCCCTCAGTGACCATGAGGACGCGGTAACCTATCTGGATGAGGTGATATCCTCTGTTCTCTCATGGAAAGGCGGTGAGGGTATCTCTGAATCTCAATGAACCTGTTTTTTGAGTTCATGGCGTCATCTGCTCCCTGCCTATTCCAAGTTCATCATGGATGTTCACCCTACTGCACACCCTCCATGTGACCTCTCCTCCAGGTTGGTCCTGTGAAGTTATGTTTTCTGGATGTCTCATGCTTTCCGGTTACCTGCAGGGGCATCAGTTCTTTCTTGCTTTTATGGGCGCATCTATATCTCTATTTCGAGTCCTATGGGGCAGTGGTCTGAACCCATCACATCAGAGAGTATCCATGACCTTTTAACCTTTTCCTTGAATTCCTCATTCACGAAGAAGTAGTCGAGCCTCCAGCCAACGTTCCTTTCACGTGCCCTGGTCCTGTAACTCCACCACGTGTACTGACCAGGTTCTTTGTTGAACATCCTGAAGGTGTCAACATAGCCGTTTTCAATGAATTTATCAATCCAGGCCCTTTCAACCGGCAGGAATCCTGAGACGTTGCTGTTCTCCCTTGGCCTTGCAAGGTCAATCTCCTTATGGGCCGTGTTGAGGTCACCGCAGATCACCACGTTTCTACCGGAGTCCTTCTCCCTGTTCACGTCCTCAAGGAATGCATCATAGAATTCGAGTTTATATTTAAGCCGTTCCTCTGACATTTTACCGTTGGGGAAGTATATGTTGTAGAGGAGGAAGTCATCAAAATCAGCTATCTGAATCCTGCCCTCATTATCGAACCTCTCTATACCGAAGCCATCCCTTAGTGATTCAGGCTCAAGGCGGGTGTACATGGCAACTCCACTGTATCCCTTCCTTGATGATGGGGTGAAGAAGCTCCCGTAACCATCAACGTGTCTCAGTCTTCGGGGTAACTGTTCAGGCCTTGCCTTGATCTCCTGGAGGCATAGAATATCCGGTTTTTCCTCAAGGAACCAGTCAAGGAAGCCCTTACGATAGACAGCCCTCAAACCATTAACGTTCCATGATATTATCCTTATGACGGTCATGGGGATCACTGTTTATCTCTTCTGTGTCTCATGGTTAAAATCTTTGGAGGATCACCGAGTGGTTTTATCCCTCTTATAGGAGGATGGTATTCTGGGGGGGCATTGAGTGGTGTTTTCTTTCTTCTATGTGCTATTATGAGGTCACTGGGTAATGCAAGTACGGCCGATCACTCGAGGGCGGTGAATGGGTTGTGGTATTATGAGGTCACCGGGTAATGTCACTACTATAGGATGAAGGGCAGTATCCTTGCAAATATACCCCCAATCAGTATTGCTGATCCAAGGTTTGCGAGGGTTATCACCGATGTTGACTTCCACCCGAATTCCCTTGCAAGTATGGCGATTGTTGAGAGGCACGGGAAGTACAGCATCCCCACAAGTGTCAGTACAAGTATCTGCTGGGCTGTGAGGGCTGCGCCGATGTTGGTACCTACAAGGGATACAAGGCCAAGCAGTATGAACTCCTTCCTCACTGCACCAAGTATTAGAAGTATACCTGCGAACACCGGGAGTTTAAGCCACCCCACCGTCAGGGGGGCTATGAAACTGCTTATTGGGTCCAGTACTCCGAAGGCGTAGAGTACCTGTATCAGGGCGCTTCCAACTATGTATATGGGGAATACGAGGTATATGAGGGATTTTGTCCTTGTCCATGTCTGCCTTGCAATCACCCTGAATGAGGGCATTTTCAGGGCGTGCATCTCCATTATAAGGCCTGTGGTTTCCCCTGGGAGTGCCTTGAGGGCGAATTTTCCCATGATGAATATTATGAGGAGGTCTAGGGCGTAGAGTCCTATGGCCCACCATACATTCACAAAGAGTGCTACAAGTCCAAGTATGAGGATGGTCCTTGCCGCGCAGGGGGCGAAGGATATTGCAAAGGCTGCAAGGAGCCTCTCCCTCTGGGTTTCCAGTATCCTGGTGCTGTCGATGGCTGGGACACTGCACCCGTATCCGAGGATGAGGGGTATAAGCGCCTTCCCGTGGAGCCCTATCTTCCTCATGAAGGCGTCCATCATGAAGGCGACCCTTGTCAGGAGTCCTGAATTTTCAATGTAGGATAGCATGAGGTAGAAGGGTATGACGAAGGGTATGACAAGGGTCAGTCCGGCGACCACGCCTCCAAAGGCACCGTTCCATATTATTGATGTTACTGAACCTGAGAACTGGGGGTCGACTGGCTGGAAGAACCCGAATATCCCTGTGAGGATGTCTGAGAAGAATTCGCCAACAACGAAGGTCCAGAGGAGGAGGCCGCCCACAACAAGGGCCGAGGATATGTAGCCATAGACGGGATGCGTCAGGAAGCTGTCAAGTCGCTCTGAGAAGGATGTGCTGATGTCAGTCTGTTCCTGGGCCCCTGAGGCTATCACGTTTGACAGAGCATATCTCTCTGATGTTATAACAGAGAAGGATGGTTCATTATGTATCCTTTCAACCTCCCCGGCGAGTCTTTTTGCAAGGTCCCTGACTTCACAGGGCATCATCTCTGTTATTTCAGGGTCATTTTCAAGGAGCTTTATAGCCACCCATCGCCTTGAGTATCCCTCAGGGAGTTCGGGGAGGTGCTCCATGAGTTCCCTTATTCCTGACTCAACTTCCTTCCCGTATTCTATTACATGGGGTTTTATATTTTTGTCTGCAGCTTCAAGGGTTTTCCTGAGAAGTTCCTGGAGTCCCTGACCCTTAACAGCCACCGTGGACACCACAGGGACTCCCAGGGCCTTTTCAAGTTTCTCCTCATCTATGACTATCCCCTTCTGTTTTGCCATGTCCACCTGGTTGATGCATATGACCATCGGCACTTCCATTTCAATTAGCTGGAGTGTGAAGAAGAGGTTCCTCTCAAGTACCGATGCATCCAGGACATTAACCACCACATCCGGTTTCTCCTTGATTATGAAGTCCCGGGATACTATTTCCTCCATTGAGTATGTTGAGAATGAGTATATGCCCGGGAGGTCTATTATGTGGATGCTGCGACCGTGGAACTGGAGATAGCCCTCTGCCCTTTCAACGGTTTTACCGGGCCAGTTACCGACTATCTGGTTGGATCCTGTCAGCTGGTTGAAGATCACGCTTTTACCCACATTTGCGTTCCCTGCAAGTGCAACGGTTATCTCTGATTTTTTCATGGAGGGCACCCTTCACTCTTCTTCTGTGTCTATGAATACATTGTCTGCTATGTCCCTTCCAAGGGCCACCCTTGAACTCCTGACCTCCACCTCAACGGGTCCGTTGAGAGGGGCCTTCTTGATTACCTTCAGTGGCACTCCTATGGTTATCCCCATGTCCATGAGCCTCCTAACGACCCTGTAATCTCCCCTTATGAAGGACACTCTTCCTGTTTCTTCTTCATCCATTTCCCTGAGGGATCTGAGTTTCTCATCCCTGCACCCTATCTCTTCGATGTCCGCGTCCTTCATTTCAAGGCATTCCTCGCAGGTGCTGAATTTGAAGTCACATGCGGGGATGGGGTTTTTATCGGGGCATTCCCCTGGTACGTTGAGAAGATGGCAGAGGGCCCTTTCAGCATCATCAGATAGGGAGTGTTCCATTTCACAGGCCTGTCTGTGTATCTTTTCCCTTTTTATTCTAAGTATGTCATGGAGGAACCTTTCAAGTATCCTGTGTTTTCTTGTCATCCTGCGGGCTACCCTGTATCCCCTCTCGGTCAGCACGGCTCCTCTGTAGGGTGAGTATTTCACATATCCCTCGGAATCCAGTTTTTTGAGCATCTGGGTGACACTGGCGGGTGCTATGTTCATTGTTCTTGATATCTCCGTGGTACTTGCGGTCCTTCCAGATTCAATGAGCCTGTAAATGGTTTCAAGGTATTCCTCTATACTTTCACTGAGATGCTTCATTAGGTTCACCTAAATCCCTGATGTTGATTTAGTTGAACCTAATTCAATATAAATCTTTCTAAATATGGTTAATCTAAAAAATAAAGGGGGAGTTTGGAAAGGATATTCATGTTGGGAGCACGTTCCTTCCATAGGCTTCGTTGATGACCTCTGCAAGGCCAACGTACATGGCAGCAGCACCCGTGAATATCCCCTCATAACCTGCAACCATTGTTATCATGGCTGAACCTGTGATTTCACCGGCTGTAAGCAGGAAGAACAGGATGGCAAGGCTTATGAATATCACCTGTATTCCCCTTTTGAGTTTGAGTGTTGCGATGAACATCGCCAGCGTGAAAAGGCCCCACATGAATAGGTAAGCTGCCATTGAGGTGGGGTCTGCTGCGGCCGCCGCCGTACCAGTTGTCTCAATGAACCTGATGTTCGGTATCATCAGTAGGAGTACCAGTGACCACCAGAAAAGTCCATATGAACCGAAGGCCACGGTCCCGAAGGTGTTACCCTTCCTGTACTCCATTACACTTGCAAGTATCTGGGCTATACCCCCGTAGGCAAACCCCATTGCAATTATCATGCTGTTTATGGGAAAAAGACCTGCATTGTGCAGGTTCAGCAGTACAGTGGTTATACCGAACCCAAGAAGCCCGAGGGGAGCTGGATTGGCGGTTCTGTCAGATATAACCACTTCTTTATCTGTCATTGTTTTTCACCTATGCATTTTACCATTTAAACTAGACATGGAACCTTACTCCTCAAGTGTTGAGGTATCTCCAGGGTCCCTGCCCTCCTCTCTTGCCCTGAGGATTCTCCTCATTATTTTCCCGGACCTTGTTTTTGGAAGCTGTTCAACCTGGACCATTTCACCTATAACCGCTACCGGTCCAAGTTCATGGCGCAGGTGTCTCTTCAGTTCCTCTATGAGGGCTGCGTTCAGCTGATGACCCTTTTTAAGTATAAGGAAGGCCTTTATAACCTCCCCCTTAATAGGGTCTTCCTTTCCTATAACAGCTGCCTCTGCAACTGCAGGGTGGGCTACAAACACTGATTCAACCTCTGCGGTGCCTATCCTGTGACCTGCTATGTTAAGCACGTCATCTGATCTTCCCTGGATCCAGATGTAACCGTCCTCGTCCTTTCTTGCCATGTCACCCGCGGTGTAGACCCCTCCGGGGATCTGTTTCCAGTAGACGTTTATATACCTCTCTTCATCGTTGAAGAGTGTCCTGAACATTGCCGGCCAGGGCTTCTTGATTACAAGGAATCCGCCCTTACCCAGGGGGACGGGTTTACCGTTTTCATCAACTATGTCTGCCTCTATACCCGGCAGTGGCTTTGTGACCGATCCTGGTTTCAGCGGTGTTACGGGAAGCGGTGCTATGAGGTGCATTCCTGTTTCTGTCTGCCACCAGGTGTCTATTATGGGGCATCTTTCCCTTCCAATGTTTTTGTAGTACCAGATCCATGCCTCGGGGTTTGTGGGTTCCCCCACGGTTCCGAGGATCTTCAGTGATTTGAGGTTGTACTTCCTGGGGTGTTTATCACCGAACCTCATGAGGTGCCTTATTGCGGTGGGTGCTGTGTAGAACTTGGTGACACCGTACCTTTCAACTATACTCCACCACACCCCTGGGTCAGGGTAGTCGGGGGCTCCCTCATAGAGTAGTGTTGTTGTTCCAAGGAGCAGGGGTCCGTAGACAACGTAGCTGTGTCCTGTGATCCATCCAATATCTGCCGTACACCACCAGAGGTCCCCGTTGTGGATGTCAAAGGTCATCTGGAGGGTTGATGCAACACCGACCATGTATCCCCCTGTTGTATGGAGGACCCCCTTTGGCTTGCCTGTGCTCCCTGATGTGTAGAGTATGAAGAGGGGGTCCTCTGCATCCATTTCCTCTGTCTCGCACTCGTCATCCTCCCCCTCAATGAGTTTATCGAAGAGCATTTCACGGCCGCTTATATCTGACATTTCAATTTCGATGTCAGTGTGTTTCACGACAACCGTTGTTTCAATGGTGGGGCACTGCAGTATTGCCTCGTCCACTATTGGTTTTAATTTGATTACCTTGCCCCTCCTGTAGGTTCCATCTGCAGTTATGATTATCTTGGCCTTTGCATCGTTGAGGCGCTCCACCAGGGCACCGACACTGAGGCCTGAGTATATGACGCTGTGCACAGCTCCGATCTTTGCACATGCAAGCATTGATATTACGAGTTCCGGGCACATGGGCAGGTACATTGCCACCGCATCGCCCTTCCTGATCCCGAGCCTTTTAAGCACGTTCGCGGTCCTGTTGACCTCACGGTGGAGTTCATAGTAGGTGAGTTTCCTTTCCTCACCCCTTTCATTCACGTAGAGGATGGCGACCTGGTTTCGTTTGTCGGTTTCGATCCATCTGTCAACGGCGTTGTGTGTCATGTTGGTTTTGCCGTTGACGAACCACTTGTAGAATGGCTTGTTGCTTTCATCAAGGACCATGTCCCACTTTTTGAACCAGTCAAACATTCTGGCCTTTTCTTCCCAGTATTTCTCATGGTCCTTTCCCTTTTCGATTTCAGCCTCCCAGTTTTTTATGTGGGCCTCCTCCACTATGGTGTAGTGGGGCTTGAACACCCTGTCTTCTTCCAGGAGAACTGAGGTATCCTTTGACATTTTTCATACCGCCATTGTTTCTTAGATGGTAGTAAGTTCTTCCAGACTTATATATTTTACTATTATTAATCATGATAGATAGGTAATTAATCATGATATATAATATATATTTAAACTTTTTTATTAATTACATCTAAAAAATTAAGGGTGTTACATCATGGGGGGCATTCCGCCCATGCCTCCCATTCCACCCATTCCTTCCATATCATCCTCATCCTTTGAGGATACATCGAAGCCCCTGGCAGCGATCATATCATCGATACGGAGGATCATTTCAGCTGCTTCGGCTGCAGACTGTATAGCCTGTTTCTTGACCCTCTGGGGTTCAAGGACACCCTCCTTTTCCATGTCAACAACTTCACCGTTGAAGACATCGAGTCCCATGTAGGGTGATTCCTCATGGGCTGCCCTCAGGTCCACCAGTATGTCGATGCTGTCAAGACCCGCGTTTTCTGCGAGGGTCTTTGGAACTATTTCAAGGGCGTCTGCAAAGGCGGATACTGCAAGCTGCTCCCTTCCACTTATGGTTTCAGCGTATTCACGGAGTTCCCTTGCTATTTCAACTTCAGGTGCTCCTCCTCCAGCCACAACATGCCCGTCCTCAAGTGTTGCTGATACAACGCCTATAGCATCTTCAAGGGCCCTCTCCATCTCCTCTGCAACATGCTTTGTGCTGCCCCTGAGGATTATGGATATGGCCTTGGGGTCCCTGCATTTTTCAACGAAGGTAAGGACATCGTCGAAGATCTTCTTCTCATAGACAACTCCGGCCTCTCCAAGGTCCTCCTCGGTGAGGTCTTCTATGTTTGTAACGAGCCTTGCACCTGTGGCCTTTTCGATGCGCTTGATATCGGACTTCTTAACCCTCTTGAGGGCCATTATACCCTGACGTGAGAGGTAGTGGAGTGCAAGGTCATCGATGCCCTTCTGGCAGAAGACGACGTTGGCACCGGTGCTGACTATCTTGTCAACCATGTCGCGGATCATCTGTTCTTCCTGTTCAATGAAGGCCTGCATCTGTGATGGGTCGGTGAGCCTGATCTTTGCATCAGTTTCAAGGTCCTTAACCTCTATTGGATACTTCAGGAGGGCTATTTTAGCGTTTTCAATCCTCTTTGGCATTGAATTATCTGCCCTTGCCTTGTCTATCACTATACCGTTTACTATTCTTGACTCGTTGACTGAGGCTCCCTGTATCCTCTGGATGTTGATGTTGTCCTTGTCCATTTCACCGTCCTCTTCAACCTGAAGAACTGCCTCGACAACGAGTTCTGCAAGTTTATCCTTAGCCCTCTCTGAACCCTTACCGGTCATGGCTGTCACCGCAACCTTCCTGAGGGTTTCCCTGTCACTGGCCTCTATTGATATCCTGTCAAGTATCTCCTGAGCCTTCAGTGCTGCCTGCCTGTAACCCAGCGCTATTATTGTCGGGTGGACACCCATCTCGATGAGGTTTTCAGCCTCCTTCAGGAGTTCCCCGGCTATTATGACTGCTGTGGTTGTCCCGTCACCCACCTCGTCTTCCTGGGTCTTGGCGACCTCCACCAGCATTTTTGCTGCAGGGTGGGAGATGTCCATTTCCTTCAGGATTGTAACTCCATCATTGGTAATCACGATGTCCCCGAGGGAGTCAACCAGCATCTTGTCCATACCCTTGGGTCCAAGGGTTGTTCTCACGGTCTCTGCAAGGATCTTACCTGCAAGTATGTTGATCCTCTGGGCTTCTTTTCCAACGTAACGGCTTGTATCCTGGGGTAATATTAATATGGGCTGCTGTCCCTGTGCCATTCAATCACCTCTTGAATAAATAAAGTATGCAATTATCCATGGGTTTGAGGTTCTATAAATAGTTTGTGCAGTTATGGTCTGTGGTTTTAGGGGTGCAGTGATTTTTCATGGATTCCTGCTTAATGTATTGATCAGGGGTTTGAGATGGTTTAATATGTGGTTCAGCTCCATTAAATAAAAAAATAAAGATTTTTAATTAATTTTCGGTCTCATGAAGGAGAGGGTCACTGGTTGGGGAATATCCTGGGGAGGAACGTCTGACAGAAGTCGGGTGTGAGCTTTGAGGTCTCATGTTCAAGCTTCTCAACGATCTCCTTCTCGATTTCAGGCGTCCTTGTTGCCTCAACAGAGAACCGCTTATCATCAATGAGGACCCTGAGGGATTCGGTGCCCATTGTCATCTCAAATTCAACTGTGTTTCCCATCTCCATGTCACGGAGTATATCCTCCATGATATCATCTGACAGTTTCAGGAGCTTCCTACCCTCCGGTTCATAGACATTCCTTGATGTTCTGATCCTCTTTATATGGACGGGTGCACAGCCCTCTTCCCTTATGGTCTTCCTCACGGTCCAGAACAGACTCACCACTATCTTCTTCTCAGGGTCGTGGCTACCTTTAAATTCAACGGTCTCCATTCAAATCGCCTTCATCTCCTTTATCCTGGCCCCTATATTTTTACCTATCTCGTAGCAGCGCTCAAGTTCATCCTCGCCAGGCACATAGTTGACCTCGACCGTCTCAGCAACCTCAAAACCGGTTGAGGAGAGTTCATCTGTGAGTGCCTTCACGGCACCGCCTCCCCATCCCCTGGACCCGAAGACAACTGCAAGTCTTTTAATTCCTGTCCTGTCGAATGACAAACCCCTTAAATAGTACATGATGTCTCCGAGGCTCGGGAAGGGTCCGTTAAACATTGTGGGGCTTCCGATGAAGACGGCCCTGCTTTCAAGTATATTCTTCACGATTTCACTCCTCTCATCATCATGGAGGAAGTGCATCACAACATCTATCCCTTCTGCCATGAGTCCCTCTGCAAGGGCATGTGCAAGCATCCTTGTTGAGTAGTGCATGGTATCGTAGATTATGGTTGCCTTCTCAGGGCATTTACCCGTGGCCCAGTCTGTGTATGCTCCGATCACCTTCATGGGGTCCGTCCAGATCTGTCCATGGGATGGTGCAATCATCCTTATCTTCTCAAGGAGTCCCAGTTCCTTTACTTCACCGAACTTCCTGAGGACAAGGGGTGACAGCGGTGTCAGGAGGTTTGCATAGAACTTTGAAGCCGCATCCATTAGCACATTCTCAGGAACATCCCGGTCGAACCTTTTGCTGATGCAGAGGTGCTGTCCAAATGCATCATTGGAGAAAAGAACCCCATCCTCTGCCAGGAAGGTGAACATGCTGTCTGGCCAGTGGAGCATGGGTGCCTCAAGGAAGGTGAGGGTTTTTCTGCCAAGATCCACAGTGTCTCCCGTCTTAACGGTTCTGAATTCAATGTCCTTCAGCTGATGATAATGCCCCCTTAAACCCTCCGCCGCCTTTTCTGTGCAGATTATCTCGGGTTCATATTTCCTCAGGACCTCTGGAAGGGAGCCGCTGTGGTCCCTTTCAACGTGGTTCTGCACCATCACGTCTATCCTTTCTTCCAGCCCTTCCCTTCTAAAGGCGTCCTTTATCCTTCCGAACATCTGTGCTGATGTTCCAGGGTATGTGTTGTCTATCAGGGCAACCCTTTCTTCTCCAAATACAAGGTAGACGTTGTAGGTTGTACCGCCCAGGGTGTAGCCATGGTAACTGCGGATATCCCAGTCCATGACACCAACCCAGTAGACACCGTCTGCAATCTTGACTGCATCAGCCTTCATATTATACACCGGCATAATTTATGTTGGAGCTTTAATATTAACATTGCTGCTGGGATTCCCTTCCTTGGAGGGTAGTTTACCATTAATCTCCGATGTCTTTAAGTGCAATCACCTTGAATTCGCTGCAGCTTCAGGTTTCGCCATCAACCTCTCGAATCTTGACCTTATATGATGGTAGCCCTTTGTATAGAAGGGGCAGTTTTCTATGCAGAATGTGCAGCCCTGACTGCACCCTATACACCTCTCATCCATCAGAACCACACTGGAGCTGCAGCATCCTTTAAACTCAATGAGGGCCTCCTCTGGGCATGCCCTGATGCACTTGCCGCACCTTTTACAGTATTCGGTTATCCATTCATGTTCGTTATCATCCTTCAGGGGGAGGCTGGCTATGCTTGTGATTATGGCTGAAACCTTCTGGGCCGGACCTGATTCAGGGGTTATGAGGAGGCCGCTGTGGCCTTTAAACCCAATCCCTGCCCTCTGGGCCATCAGTGTGAGGTTGAGGATTCCGCTCATTGGGTGTATGGCCTCTGCAAAGTACCCCCTTTCCCTGAGGTAATCTGCAAGCCTGAAAGTCATCTCAGCCAGCCTGTCATAGAGGCTGCTGTTCAGCCTCCGGGCCTCTTCACCGGGCGCTGTTTTTATAAGCTCTTCATCCATTTCAGCGGTAAGTACTATGGCACTGGGGTACTGGATGAACCTTTCAGCAATGACAACATCAGGGGTAACGAGGGCGTATCCGACCTTTTTAATTCCCAGTGAACCTGCATATTCTTCAAAATCTTTAAGGAATCCTTCATCCACCATCACAGAGGGTTTTGATGGGTTTGGAATCCTGCACTGGTCCCTGTATTCTATGAATCCGCATCCACATTCACTCTTTGAATCATCCTTCTGTGGTTCACTGTTTCCACAGCAGCTTCCATTTTTCATGCCATCACCGTCATCTAATTCACTAACTATTCATATATCTAAATTTATAAATATATATATGTTACTGACACCCCATTTTGGTGTTCCTGGAAAATCAGAAAGATGGTTTATCAGGTGATCCTTTTCAGGTCCCGTCAATCTTCTATTTCATATTCAAATTCCCAGAAGGGAGTGCCCTCTGCCTCCACGCACCTCAGGTGTTCCATTTCATGGGCCACACCGTAGGCACCTGAACCTGTGAACTCCAGCGGACCTTCTATCCTCTTGAGCCTTATTTTAAGGTCCAGGGGGTCAAGAACAGCCCTCAGTATGTAGTCACCATCCACCAGGACACGGTAGGGCCTTTTAACAAGTTCCCTTTCATTCCTTGAGCTGCACTTCTCAAGCCGGTAGACAGTTCCCTCCTCCCTGAGCACCGATGGATTAAGGAAGAGGTAGACTATTTCAAGGGTCCTGCCCACCATTTCCTCTTCATCAAAGCGGGTCACCTTCTCCTTTATGGCCATGAACCTGCCGGTTTTCTCTGCAAGGCTCCAGTCACCACCAAAACGTATGGAAAAAAGAAGGGGTATGAAGGCTTCCCCGGGTATGCCAAGCTCCTGGATAACCTTCTTCTCTGTAAGTGAGAACCTGAGGAGTTTCTTCAAATCGGCATGGTCCAGGGGTTTCTCAGTTCCTGTCATGTTTTCCCTGTGCTGTTCGTTCCAGAGATGACATCTTCAGATCCTTAAACAGGAAGACCGGGTTTTCATGGTGTCTTCCTGGTGTTGAAATCGTTAATGGCCATCTCAACAACGTCAATTATGGCATCATCCAGCTCATCCTGGGAACCATCCCTGACAACGGGTATGTTGTCACAGTATACAACCTCAAGTCCAGCCTCCAGGGCGTCCCTGGTCGCCACGTCAACTGCAGCGGCCTTGAGTTCGGTGAGCATAACATCCGCCTCGTTGATGTACCTTTCAATGTCCTTCTGGAGTAAGGGTCTGTTTGAGAGGTGGGGTGTTGTTCCAACGACCCTGCACCCGTACTCTGATTCAAGGTGCTCAACAAGGAGGCCCTGCACGGATTCAGGGGCTGTTGTTGCAAAGAGCACATTCTTACCAGCTATATCGCCCAGGGGTTTCGGTCTGAATACGGTTGCTATGACCTCTGCATCGGGGTTTATGTCCCCTATGAACTCGACTATCTCCCTCACCTTCATGTCACTGGCCATGGGTTCCTCGCACATGGTGAGTATAACAAGGTCCGCCAGTTTGATCCTGAAGGGGCCGAGGAAGTTTTTAATGTTCATGATGGGCTGGTTTGCTCCAACAAGGACGATGTGTCTCATGGACTTCACAGGGGGTATGGCGGCCCCGCTCCCCTCAAGGATTATGAAGTCGGCGTCAAGGGTGTTTGCAAGTTCAGCGCCACGCTTCATGTTGGTTATGAAGACATCCCCTGCCATCCCCCCGCCGCAGCGCCGGCAGCCAACGGTGAGTATGCGGCTCATGAGGGCGTCCTCCCAGTGGTCAGAGGCTGCATGCACACCCCTATCTGACTGTTCCATCAGGTACTCGGGGGTTATGTCAATCTCATCTCCACGAACGATTTCAGGTTCTTCAGGACCGCCCCGACCCATTGCAACCACGCATGGGTTGTACCTGCGTTCATGGATGAGGCGGGCTGCATAGGCAGAGACGGCTGTTTTACCTATCCTCTTACCCGTCCCCAGGATCTTGAGGGATGGTTTTTCAAGAACATCGTATTCTGTGAGGGGCTGGAATTCAAAGTCAGGGCCCCTGTAAACCGCACCCTCACCAAGGACCACGGAGGCTATCCTGAACCTCTTTGAGTAATCAAGGACAGGTTCATCACTGAGGTCCATGACGGTGTCTGCACAGTACTTTCTTATGAGTTTGCCTATGAGTTCATAGGGGATCCTGTCATGGTCCTCACCGAAGTAGACGGGCCTCTCCATCATCTCACTGTACTCATCCGGCGAGGAGGTTCTGAGCTTCTCGGTTCCACCTATGAATATGAGGGCCTTCACATCGATGTGCTCCATTGAGTCAAGGGTTTCAACGGCGGCCTTTGTCACAGGCAGGTAGTGCTCTCCATCCACAAGACATATCATCCGTTCCATAGCCTTCATTAAAAACACCCTCCTGATTAACATTGCCCCGGACTTCCAGAGCTGTGAAATCATGATAATATTATAAAATTGTCGCCCCCGTGTATTAATAGATGATGGTAAAGGGAGAGAATCTCAGGGTCGGGATGATCCTCTGCTGATGGCTGCATTTAATATGAGACTGGCATTATGGCTAATGCTTAAAATTAATAGGATATATTATGTGAATGTGAGGGGAGCTTATTTTGCCTCGAGTTTGGCTTCTATCTTAACGAGTTCCTTTCTTGAGCGCTTATTGAGCGCTTAGCAAGCTCTGAAAGTCCATTAACCACGTTCGGAGGGAGGTTGTTGTTTTCCTTTTTGGCGAGTATCTCTGATATGGCGCTTGAAAGGACAAAAATAGCATACTTGTGTTCGGCCTTGGTCCGGTGGATGTGATGGGGGCTGATGTTCAGGGAGAAGTACTCCTCGCATTCGTCTTTAATATCATATCTATTCTCAAGGTACTTCAGAACATATACTAAAAATTGGTGAAGTTGTATCATTTCGTCCTTATACATTTTACCAGCCTCATTCTCCTTATAAGTATGTATTAAATTTATTATTTAAAAATTTTGGTTCACAGAGCAGCCCCTTACCAAAATCGGAGATACGGTATTCATTAATAAAAAAAACATGGCAGTTCAGTCCTTTATATGAACAGATTTTAACCATGTTTAATATTGATGTAAGATGGGGGAAATAAATCTATTTATTACTCCAATTTTTCAGAATATTAAATTCAGCACTGTGCCTGCCTGCCGGCTAAACTAATTAATCATTTTTTCTGATAACCCTTAAAAGGAGCGGCACCATAAAACTAATTATTTATATCAATCTCATGGAGGATCATCCCGATGAGGATAACCGACTTTGATCATGACAGGATTCAGGAACTTGTTGAAAGGTCAAGGATAGACGTTGATGATGTGCTTGGACCGGTAACCGAAATCATAGGAAGGGTGAGGTCGGAGGGTGACCGGGCCCTCAGGGAGCTTACAGAGAAATTTGACGGAGTCTCACCTGAAAACTTCCTTGTTGATGGGAAGGAGATAGAGGCAGCCCATGAAAGACTCGACCCTGATGTTAGGGGGGCCCTTGAGGATGCAGCATCGAATATAGAATCATTCCACAGGCTCCAGCTGCCATCAGGGTGGATGGAGGAGGTGAGGCCCGGTGTAATGGCAGGGCAGATAGTAAGGCCCCTTGAGAGTGCCGGCTGCTACATCCCCGGTGGAAGGGCTGTTTACCCGTCAACGGTCCTCATGACGGTCATCCCGGCAAGGATAGCCGGTGTGGGAAGGATAGTCTGCTGCACACCACCTGGAAGGGATGGTTCAGTTTCGGATGCCATCCTCGTGGCGGCTGACCTTGCAGGTGCAGATGAGATATACCGGGTCGGGGGTGCCCAGGCAATCGCTGCAATGGCCTACGGCACAGAGACCATAATGCCCGTGGACAAGATAGTGGGGCCGGGGAACATATTCGTGACCGCAGCAAAGAAGCTGGTCTACGGGGACGTGGATATTGACTTTCCTGCAGGACCATCAGAGGTCCTCATAATAGCCGATGAAACCGCGGACCCCGACTACATCGCATATGAGATACTTGCCCAGGCAGAACATGACCCGCAGGCTGCAAGTGTACTTGTAACTGATTCAGAGGGACTTGCAGAGGATGTGAATGACAGGGTCCGTGAAAATATTAAATACATGGAAAGGGCCACTATAATAGAGGAGTCCCTTGAGAGATACGGGATGATAGTTATAACCTCAGACCTTGATGAGGCTGTGGAATTCAGCAACCACTACGCACCCGAACACCTTGTTATAATGACAGCTTCCCCTGAGGAAACCCTCAGGGATGTAAGGAACGCCGGATCCATATTCCTGGGTGAACTCTCACCGGTCGCTGCAGGGGATTATGGTTCAGGCACAAACCACGTGCTCCCGACGGCAGGCTGCGCAAGGATGTATTCGGGGCTGTCCACAGAGTCATTCATAAAAAAACCAACAGTGCAGAAAATAACACATGAAGGCCTTAAAAATATCAAAGACACTGTTCTGAAACTTGCAGAATATGAAGGCCTCTATGCACATGCAGAATCATTCAGGAAAAGATTGGAGAGGTGATTTAATGTTACTAGGAGATCTTCGAAGAAGTCACTATTCAAAGGACATAGACCCGGGGATGGATGGAGAGGAAGTCACGGTCATGGGCTGGGTCCATGAGATAAGGGACCTTGGAGGAATAATATTCGTTCTTCTAAGGGACAGGGACGGACTCCTCCAGATAACAGCCCCCAGCAAAAAGATTGACGAGGAGCTCTTCAAATCCATCAGGAAACTTAAAAAGGAATCAGTGGTGGCATTTAAGGGTAAGGTGCAGGAGTCAGGCAAGGCACCGGGCGGATTTGAGGTGATACCCTCCTACCTGAGGGTGCTCAGCCCATCAAAACAGCCACTCCCCCTGGACCCCACAGAGAAGGTGAAGGCTGAGATAGACACGAGGCTTGATGCAAGGTTCCTGGACCTTCGAAAGCCGGGTGTAAGTGCAATATTCAAGATAAAAAGCAGGATGCTGCATTCAGTCCGCGTATTCCTCGAAGAAAATGATTTCCTTGAAATAAACACCCCAAAACTCGTGGCATCCGCCACAGAGGGGGGCACGGAGCTCTTCCCCATAACCTACTTTGAGAGGGAGGCCTTCCTTGGTCAGAGCCCCCAGCTCTACAAGCAGATGATGATGGCAACCGGCCTTGACCGTGTATATGAAATCGCACCCATATTCCGTGCAGAGGAACACGACACCCTCAGGCACCTCAATGAGGTCATCTCCATCGACATAGAGGCATCCTTCCTTGACCATGAGGATGTCATGAAGATACTTGAGAACCTCGTTGTAAGGGTCATTGAGGACGTCAACGAGCACTGCTCGGATGCACTGGAAACCCTTGGAAGGGAACTTGAGGTCCCTGAAATACCCTTTGAGAGGATAGAATACGATGAGGCGGTTGAGATGGTTAACTCAAAGGGGGTCCCCATGAAGCACGGCGAGGACCTGCCGAGGGCGGCTGAGAAGGCCCTTGGTGAGATAATGGATGGCTACTACTTCATAACCTCCTGGCCGACAGCAATAAAGCCCTTCTATGTCATGCCTGATGAGGATGAACCCGAGAGGAGCCATGCCTTTGACCTGATGTACCGCGACCTTGAGATATCCTCGGGTGCCATGAGGGTGCACCAGCACGACCTCCTTGTTGAGAAGATCAGGAGGCAGGGACTGAACCCTGAATCCTTTAAGAGCTACCTTGAAGCCTTTGAGTACGGGATGCCTCCCCATGCAGGGTGGGGACTTGGAGCTGAGAGATTCAACATGACCCTCACTGGCCTTAAGAACATAAGGGAAACAGTGCTCTTCCCCAGGGACAGGAGGAGGCTCACACCGTAGGTGATAGAGTGATGGGTGCATCCACAAGCCAGGGCTATGAGATTGCTAGAAAGAGCAGGGAGATAGTCAGGGAACTCATAGGGAATGACATAGCCGGTTTAGGGGAAGAGGAGGCTGCCATAGTTGAGAGGATAGTTCACTCCACGGCGGACCCTGAATATGCAAGGATTACAAGGTTCAGCAGTGACTTTGTACAGGCAGCCCTGGGGTCCCTCAGGGAATCGGGGAGCATACTCACCGATATTGAAATGGTTCGGGCCGGTATAACAGGCGACAGGGCGGTGTCCTTCATCAGGAGGCCTGAGGTTGCGGAGATTGCAGCCGGCAGGGAAATCACAAGGGCCGCCGCCGCGGTGGAGTACGCTGCAGAGAAGGGCTTCAGGGGGCTCATCGTCATTGGAAACGCACCCACAGCCCTCATGAAGGTAATTGAACTTGTAGAAGACGGGTCACTGGATGCAGATGCTGTTATAGGTGTTCCTGTAGGCTTTGTAGGTGCTGCAGAGTCAAAGGAGGCCCTCCGGAGGACAGAACTACCCCACATGATAACGGAGGGCCCCAAGGGGGGGACTCCCGTGGCTGTGGCTGCAGCAAATGCGCTCATAGCCCTTTCGGAGGGTAGGAAGGTTTAGAGTGGAGCAGTTAAAGGTTTTCGGATTTTATGTTACTTGAAGACTGGTTCAGAGGGATCTTGTATGAATTCAGAGGAACTTTTTAGAATGGCTCAGGATGTTCTGCCAGGCGGTGTGAGTTCACCTGTAAGGAGGTTTGAACCATACCCTTTCTTTGCAGCCGGTGGCAGAGGATGCGTACTTGAAAGTGTTGATGGCGTGGAATACATAGACTACTGTCTGGCCTACGGGCCCCTTATACTTGGACATGCCCATCCAGAGGTTGTTGAGGCGGTCACCCGTCAGATCAGAAGGGGAACCGCCTATGGTGTCCCATCGGAAGGTGAAGTAGAACTTGCAGGGATGATAATAGACAGGGTGCCCTGCGCGGAGATGGTCCGCTTCATGAACTCTGGTACCGAGGCAACCATGGCTGCTGTGAGACTTGCAAGAGCATTCACGGGCAGGGATAAGATAGTTAAATTTGAGGGGTCATACCACGGAGCCCACGACTACGTCCTTGTAAAACCAGGATCCGGTGCAGCGGCAGCCCCTGACTCCCCCGGGATACCCGGGGCAACGGTGAGCAACACCCTCACAGCCCCCTTTAATGATGAGGAGGCAATGGTTGAACTCATGGAGGAGATGGGCCCTGAAATAGCCTGCATAATGGTGGAGCCGGTTATGGGTAACGTCGGGTGTATAGAACCCATGAACGGTTACCTCCAGTTCCTCAGGGACATAACCATGGAGAACGACATACTCCTAATATTTGATGAGGTTATCACAGGGTTCAGGGTTGCGGCTGGAGGGGCCCAGGAGTACTATGGTGTTGAACCTGACCTGGTTACACTGGGAAAAATTGCCGGTGGAGGGTTCCCTATGGGCGTACTTGCAGGTAAAAGGGAGATAATGGAGAATATAGCGCCTGCAGGGCCAGTATACCAGGCAGGGACCTTCAACGGAAACCCTGTATCGGTAGCTGCAGGTATCAGAACCCTTCAGCTCCTTGATGAAGACCTTTACCATGGACTTGAAAGGATGGGCTCATATATGAGGGGAGGTTTAAGGGACATCCTCTCGGACCTTGACCTGAACTATCAGGTTGCAGGCCTTGCATCAATGTTCCAGGTCTACTTTACAGGGGAGGAGGTCACAGACTACAGGACCGCCAGGACCTCTGACACTGAACTCTTTATGAGGTACTTCCACTCCCTCCTTGATGGTGGGGTGTTCATACCACCGTCACAGTTTGAGTGCTGCTTCATATCAGCCGCACATGAGATGGAGCACGCTGACAGAACCCTTGAGGCTGTTGAAGCAGCCCTGAGGGAATGTCAGGGGCACTGATTCACCCAGTGTCCCCTAAGAATGAATTTTTTTTTGATTCTTCTGGTGTTTGCCTGAGATGAATTCAGTGAACGTTAAAAAAATTCTTTGAGACCTGTCTGATAATTTGCAGGGTCTTCATGTTAACTTTATTGCGAAAAAGAAGTATACGAAACATATTGCTATAAAAATAAGCAGAATTGTAACTGCGGTCTTCAGGAACCGGCTGTTAAGGGAACTTCTGCCATCGAGTTCAGCCATCATGTCCCTCTGCTCACGTACCTGTGATATGAAGTTTTCAGTCTTAACACCTGTACCCGTTACAAGGTTACCTTCAATGATCTCCTCATCAAGGAGTTCGTTCACAAGTTTCTTCTGTTTTCTGACATCATCCAGGATTCTTTTCTCGGCAACAAAGTCCATGAGGGACCATTTACCATCTGTTATTTCCTCCAGGGTTTTCTTCTCGTTTTCGATGCTCTCTGATAGATCCTTCAGAATGTTTAACTTCCGGTCATCAGCATATTCAACGTAATCACCGGAGCTTTCACTGGGTTCTTCATAAACCTCTTCCAGTCGCCGATGATATTCCAGCAAACCTCCACATTCGCAGGAATCAAAATCAGATGGACTTTCACCGGCTTTCAGCTGATAGTAGCCTCCACAGTTTGTGCAGATCAGGTAACCCCCGGATTTTTCACTGTCATTCAAAGACAAGGTAATCCCCCAGAGTCTATATCTACATTCTGATAGTTAAGTTTTGCGCTTAATGATCCGGTTTACCAGTTTACTGTAAAATAAAAAATATATGTGGGGTTAGGTGGTTGCCCTTTCTATCCCGGTTGAAATCAGGAACTGGATAAACGCCCCCTGGGGTACCACAACAATGTTGCCCTGCTGGTACTGCTGTATACCTGCATTTACAAGGGCGATGTACTTTGACCTGTCCTTTGTTGCATTGAATATTGCCTTCATCAGGGACTGGACCGCGGGGCCCCTTGAGGAGCCCTGCCTCTGCTCATCCCTCAGGAAGTTTATACTGTTACCTGAGACATAGCCCTGTCCTTCAACATATACAGGTCCTATGGCCTGCAGTATTCCGTCAACTGCCTGTGGGGTGACTATGACCACGATATCTGTCTTCACGCCGGTATTGTATTCAACTATTTCCTGGGCCAGCCTGACCCCCTTCTCTGTGTCCGCTTCCCAGAGGGAGTCGTGGAGTAACCATCTGTTCACTCCCTGAGCCCTGAGTGCAGCGGGGGGCTCCGCGGTGGGGTGGGCCATGTTGTGTGGGTAGACTGCGGTTACATTGGTTATGTTACCGTTATTCAGGGTTAATATGAATGCCATGTCAACGGCACCGATTCCTGATCTTGGTTCGCTTGGATCTGCGCAGAGCAGAAGGACGTGTTTCTCTCCGATAAATACGTTCTGGGAATTTGTAATGTAATTCTCATATGTTAAAACTGAAAGACCGATAATTACAATGAACAGTCCTAGGATTATCTTGTTCTTGGTATCCATAGTTTTACCTTCCTCTTCTTTTTTGAAGGATAATTAGGATTTTAATGGATCTGCATATTATTTTTCTGTTAACCTAAAAATCTATTTCCAGATCTTTCATATAAATTTAGCGCCGTGGTTGGCGGAACATTTATAATCAATAGGACACCACCATTATATATATTGTTATGATACTCTAAATGCACCTTAACCTGACTGAAGACAGTGGCTGAACACCCTCCCTAAAAGGAGGCCCGAATTATGAGCCAGTAATACTGATAAAGGGGCTTTCTAAATGAAGATCATTGCCGGTGCCGGGGACAACACCGAGATTGAGAAGGCAGCTGAAGCCGTTGATTTTCACGTTGAACTTGTTCACTCCTCTGAGGAGTTCATCAGACACATAAAAGAGGAGGATGCAGACGCATACGTAAGGGGGTCCCTGCCATCTGCGGACATAATATCAGAGCTCAAGGGGGAGGGCCCCCTCAGGAGGGCATCATGGATAAAAACAGGCACAGGCAGCTTCCTCCTTGCACCCGTCGGTATAGATGAGGGGAGAAACCTTGAGGAAAGGGCTGAAATCGCATTAAGCGCCGCCAAATTCCTCATGAAAACAGGAACAGAACCGTGCATAGCCGTGATTTCAGGTGGAAGGGAGGGTGACCTTGGAAGGGCCCCTGAAATTGACAGGTCAATACGTGAGGGTGAGGCACTCACATCAATGATAAGGGATAAATATAAAGTTAAACACTACCACATACTGATAGAGGAAGCCGTTGGCGACGGGTGTAACATAATCATAGCACCCGACGGGATCACCGGTAACCTCATATTCAGATCACTGGTTCTCATCGGCAAGGCCAGAAGCTACGGCGCCGTTGCCCTGGGCTTCAAGGGAATTTTTATTGACACATCACGGTCCCAGACAAGGGAAGGCTATATAAGGGCACTGAACTTCGCCCACTGGCTTGCCACAAGGAGAACTGATCATGATTAAATTTTAAATTTCAGATGACCCGGAAAAACTGGAAGGGTAGATATGAGATGTCACCTTTAAAACCAATCTATAGACTATATGAATGGTACATATCCCGCAACCTCAAAAAAGAGAAGATGCCCAGACACATAGCAATCATAATGGACGGTAACAGACGATACTCACGGATCCATGGCAGCTTCGACCCCATTGAGGGCCATAAAAAGGGCATCGAGACCCTTGAGAAGGTCCTGGACTGGTGCGTTGACCTTGGCATAGAGATCGTAACAGCATATGCATTCTCAACAGAGAACTTTAAAAGGCCTGAAAGGGAAGTTAAAGGCCTCATGAACCTCTTCAAGGAAAACTTTGAGGCCATAACCAGCAATGAAAAGATACATAAAAACAGGGTCAGGGTCAAGGCTGTTGGCAAACTTGAACTCCTACCTGAGGACGTGAGAAGGGCCATAGAGGTGGCTGAGAAGTCAACGGAGCAGTACTCCGACCGCCTGGTGAACATAGCCATAGGCTATGATGGCAGGCAGGAGATAGTTGACGCTGCAAGGAAGATTGCAGAGGATGTGAAGGCAGGGAAAATAGAACTAGAGGACATCGATGAGGACCTGATAAACAGGAACCTCTACACAGCAGGCCTTGAGGACCCCCACCTTATTATAAGGACAAGCGGCGAGGAACGCCTCAGCGGCTTCCTCCTCTGGCAGTCCTCCTACTCGGAGCTCTACTTCTGCGACAGCCTCTGGCCTGAACTCAGAAAGGTGGACTTCCTGAGGGCTATAAGGTCATACCAGGAGAGGGAACGGAGATTCGGAACATAAACCCCTCATTTATTTTAAGATGTTCTTCTGGAGGTATCTTTCATTATAGATATTCACTGTCACCTTGACTTCAAGGACTTCAACAGAAACCGTGAAGAGGTTATTGAAAGGGCAAGAAAAAAACTTGACGCTGTTATAGACTCGGGGGTGGGTCCTGGAGGTAACAGGATGGCCCTTGAACTGGCATCACAGCACCCTGACTTCATATACGCCACCATGGGCTTCCACCCCACCGACGCATCCAAGGCAAGGAGGGAACTCATAGAAGAGGTTGTATCCCAGATAGAGTCCAGCATCGACAGGATAGTGGCCATAGGCGAGACAGGGATGGACTTCCATCATACCAGGGATCCGGGGGGTAGAAAAAAACAGGAGGATACCTTCAGGGTATTCGCGGGACTGGCGGCTGAATATGAAATGCCCCTCGTGGTCCATGCAAGGGATGCGGAGGAAAGGGCCCTTGAGGCAGTGCTTGATTACAGCATCCCTCTGGTGGTATTTCACTGTTACAGCGGAAGCCATGAAACAGCCCGCAGGATAATTGATGAGGGCTACTATATATCGGTGCCTACCATGGTTGTATTCTCGGAGCACCACATGGACCTCGTGGAGAAGCTACCCCTTGAGAACATCTTAACAGAAACAGACAGCCCCTACCTCTCACCCTTCAGGGGTAAACGTAACGAACCGGCCTTCGTTGAGGAGGCTGTTAAAAAGATAGCCGAGATCAAGGACATTAAGGTAGGGGAAGCTGACAGGATAACCACTGAAAATGCAGGGAAGGTCTTTGGATTGTGATGGGGCTCATGGTTTTTTATAGGTAGTACCATGGGCCTGTCCTTTGATTTTGATGAGGATCTTGAATTGCTGTTATAGGTTTACCGGAGTCTCTGGGCTGTGATGAGGGTCGCGATGGCTTACTTTACCCTCCTGTTCTTATTTTTCAGTCTCTGAAGGCTTCCTTTGCTGCTATGGCCCCGTTTATCGCTGCAGGAAACCCTGCATAAACAGCCATCTGAATGATAACCTCTATTATTTCCTCCCTTGTGCAGCCAGCATTCAGGGCACCCTTAACATGACTCTTGAGCTGCTTCTCAGCCCCCAGAACCGTCAGCGCAGCGATTGTGATAAGCTCCCGGGTCTTAAGGTCAAGGCCCTTCCTTGAGTAAACATCACCGTATGCAAACTCAGCCACAAAACGTGAGAGGTCGGGGGATACCTCTTCAAGCTCCTCCTTAAGGGCCCTGTAGGATTCCCTGTTAATTGATTCAAGGATCTCCATCCCTCTCCTGTACCTGTCCATAATCTTAACCTCCTTTTATTGTGTGAATGACTGATTTATAGGATGATGGATATAATGTTATCAATACAGACATCTGAGGGAATAGGATGAGGCCCCACGTGATACTGAACGCTGCAATGACACTTGACGGGAAGATTGCAACAGAAACAGGAAGTTCAGAGATATCTGGAAGGGAGGACCTTGTAAGGGTCCATGAACTTCGAAGGGAGTCCGATGCCATAATGGTGGGTATCAACACGGTCCTTGCAGATGACCCCAGGCTGACCGTGCATAAAATAGATGCCAGTCCAGAGGAGAACCCAATCAGGGTGGTGGTTGACAGCAGGGCAAGGACACCCCCGCATTCAAGGGTGCTCAATAATGAGGCCCCCACCATAATAGCTGTCTCAGAGATGGCACCTGAAGGGAGGGTTTCTGTCCTCAGGGAGAGTGCCGATGTTATAGTCACTGGGGGGGAGAGGGTGGACCTTGAGGTGCTCATGGAGGAACTCCACAGGAGGGGTGTGAGGAAGCTGATGCTTGAGGGGGGTTCAACCCTGAATTACTCCATGATCACAGCAGGCCTGGTGGATGAGGTCAGGGTCTGCATAGCACCCATGATTGTGGGTGGCGAGGCTGCAAGGACACTGGTGGATGGTGAGGGCATAAAGGATATGGCTGATGCAGTCAGACTTGAACTCATAAAACACTACACCCTCGGAAAGGACCTTGTACTTGAGTACAGGGTGAAGGTGTGATCCGGTGGAATGCCGGTGAACTATGATTCTGTCAGGTACCAGGATAAAGATGTGGTCTTATGCTTGAAAAGGTCTATGAAAGGATAGTCAGGATAAGGGATGATGGTTGCAGGGATTGCCTGAGTGTTATATGCCGTATGGATGACTTCCAGTTCAACCAGCTGATGTCAAGGCTCCAGCTGGAGATTGAGATAACGAGAAAGTATAATCCGCCAACAAGGCCGGCCCTTGACCCTGTGATCTCAACCGAACTTGGGGTTTACAGGGGTGATGATGAGAATATAGGACGCCTCCTGGGGTACCCTGAATGCTGTATCAGGAGCTTCTCAGAGGATACAAGGTACGCCATTGATGAGGATCACCTTGAGGAGCTGGCTGAACTGGAGGTGCCAGGGGATGCATGTGCGGTTGTACTCCCATCAGGTTTCATACCCTGCAGCCTCAGATGCAAGGAGGCCTGGGAGAGGAAGCTGATAGCCTTCGCTGACAGGGAGGATATGCGGCGCATCCTTGAACTCGAGGAAGAACTCAGAAGGGAACTCCCACACTTTCACATAGCCTATGATGAGTACTTTGAAAAGATAATCATAAAATAGTCTCCCTTATTTTTACAGTATCTCTCAGAATCCTCCACTGCATTTTCCTATCTGACCCAACCGGTCATTTAAGCTTCTCTAACAATCCAGTATTACATTTTCCAGGACTCCTTTAAATGTATTATTACTTAATTCATTTTAGTTAAGATTAAAGTACCCTTGAGAGTCATATCATCCATGTAAAATAATAAAGGAGGTGAAAATATCAGGAAATTCCTACTGGTCTTAATATTGATAATGACGATTTCAGTTCCAGCAGTATCTGCAGCAGATGATAACTCAACGGCAGATAACGGTACAAAGATGCTCAGGGATACAAATATGGTTGTGCTCATCACAGGCTGCGTTGTTGGAACAGTGGACCCCATAATGAACGATGCCTACAGGAACCTGACAGGCGAGGGCTACAACTTCAGCCTTAAAATCTACACCATGGACACATTCAACCTCAACTCAACGACCTCAGCCAGGTTCCGGCAGGACATAAGGGAGGCGGACATATTCTTCCTCTTCACAAGGCCAGGATACCCTGTTACCGGCATGAGCTACGGGACAGATTTCGATGCTCCCGTTGACTTCCAGGCCCTCGCAACGGATCTCAAACCAGGAGCAAGGATCTTCGTCCTCGGACCCGTAAAACCCAACCTTACAGGTGTTAATATAACAAACCTCCCTGCCTATGGACCGGTAGCAGCACCTGCACTCTCATGTGAGAACGTGAAGAGAACACTGCTGGAGGTCCTGAGGCTCAGCGGTGCGGTGAACCTGACATCTAATGACACGAAACTCGTACCCGGCCTCCAGGACTTCCTATACCATCCAATGGCACCCGGGACATACACCGACAGGGAGGCCTACATGGACTGGTACCGCAGCACACCAATGTACAGGCCAGGGGCTCCATGGGTGGGTATCGCCATACTCAACAGGTACTACCTCTCAGGTAACATGGACGTCTATGAGACACTCATACAGAAATTCGAGGCAAAGGGCCTCAACGTGATACCCTACTTCTACTGTTCGGATCCAATAGGAGCCTCAAGGCGCTTCTTCATGGACAACAACACATCGGTGATCGACGCACTTGTTGCATGCGTACAGTTCGGTTACTGGCCAGACAACCAGACAATAACATTCTTCACAGACCTCAACGTACCCGTCCAGGGCCCCCTCCCGGTCTTCCTCCAGACATCCCTTGAAGACTACATAGAGGGAGCAGAGAAGAAGGGTTTAAGGGGCCTTGAATACTACTGGCTTGCAATGTTCGAGATGCAGGGCCGTATAGAACCCATACTCATAGGGGGAAACAGGATAACAGGGACAGATCCTCTCACAGGGGTCACCCTCAAGGAATACGTTGCATATGAGCCCGGAGTGGACCAGCTTGTTAACAGAACCCTTGCCTGGGTTAACCTCAGGAACAAGGAGAACTGTGACAAGAGGATAGCCATGGTCTACTTTGACAGCACCCATGATGAGGGGATGCCGGCCACCAATGGACTCAACCTCTACGCCAGCCTCAGCAACATACTCCTTGCAATGAAGGCAGCAGGCTACAGGGTCGGCGACTCAAACCTCACCCCCGAGGCCATCTATGAGATGATAAACAGGGCAGGCAGGAACCCCCAGAACATGACACAGTCAGAACTCAGAAGACTCGTGGAAATCGGCTGCGTCACAGTACCCCTCCAGGATTACCTCAAATGGTATTCAGGACTGCCAGCATCACTCAGAAGACAGGTAGAGGCCATGTGGGGTCCCGCACCTGGCAACATCATGGTCTACAATGGAAGCATAGTCATACCGGGGATCATGATGGGCAACATATTCCTGGCTCCGCAGCCGGTCTGGAAGTGGAAGGGGACCATCCAGGGACTTGATGATGGAAAACTCCCACCCACACATCAGTTCATAGCATTCTACCTCTGGCTCAAGAAGGGGTTCAGGGCCGATGCGGTTGTACATATAGGACAGCACGGGACCCTGGAACTCCTCCCTGGAAACTTCAATGCAATGACAGAGAATGACTGGCCAAACACTCTCATAGGGGCCATGCCAAACATACACCTGCTTAAGATGGAGGACCCCCTTGAGGCCGTTATAAACCCGGCCAAGAGGAGGGCCTATGCGGTCACAGTATCCTACCTTGTACCCCCAGTCATAAGGACAGAGCTCTACGGCGTCTACCAGGAACTCGCTGATCTCCTAGGATCCTACACAGTCGCCGAGGCCGCAGGAGACACCGAGAGGATGACGGCCCTCGAATCCCTAATCCGTGATGGTGTCAGGAGGACGGGCCTTGAAACAAGGCTTGGAACTGGCAGCACAGCATCCTTCAGCGTACTCAGGGAAAAACTCCACGAGTACCTTGAGGAGCTTACAGGGATACTCACACCCTATGGACTCCACACCTTCGGCAGCCTGCCTGATGCAGAGATCCTTGAGAAGTTCATAGACTCAATAATCTCCTTTGACCCTGCGAACAGGACCTCCATGAGGGATGAGATAAGGAACCTTCTCATTCAGAGCGCAGCGAATGAGATGAACTCACTCCTCAGGGCCCTCAACTGTGAATTCATACAGCCGGTGACTGCAAAGAGCCCGGTTATCAACCTAGCCACACTCCCGACAGGACGTAACATGTACACCTTTGACCCATCAGCCATACCTGATCAGGCTGCCATGATTACAGGGTCAAGGGCTGCCGAGGAGATGCTCAGACGCTACCGGCAAGCCAGCAACGGCAGGTACCCTGAAACCGTTGCAGTGGACATAGGGGATGTTATATCAACGAATGGTCAGAGCATAGCAGCCATATTCTACTTCCTGGGAGTGAGACCTGTCTATGAGAGCGGAACCCTGATAGGAACAGAGATAATACCCCTGAGTGAACTTGGAAGGCCAAGGATCGATGTTCTTATAAGTGACTTCCACAACTTCAGGGGCCTCATACCAGGGGCTATGGATGTCATTGACAACACCATAAAGAGACTGGTCAGCCTCAACGAGCCTGCTGAACAGAACTATCTAAGGAAACACTACCTGGCTGTCAGGACAGATATCTACAACCAGGTGGTATCATCAGGGATGAACAGTTCAGAGGCGGAGGAACAGGCGGATCGGCTTGCAAGGACAAGGATATTCGGGCTTCCACCAGGGGCAGACCCCCATGGTGCAGGTGTCGACAGGATACTCTGGTCAAGGGATAACTGGACACCAGAGGAACTTGCAGAGACCTACCTGAGCTACTACTCATACGCCTATGGAAGGGGACTTAACGGTGTACAGAGCCCACGGCTCCTTGAGGCCCTCCTGAGGACAGTTGACACCAGCATAGTTATAATGCCATACAGGACACCAGGGGAGGGCACATGCCTCTACAGGGTCTCGGTGACCGTTAACTTCATGGTGAACTACCTCACAGGAAGGGATATAACGGGTTACATTGCAAGGACCGCATACGGAACACCGATCATAAGGACCCTCCAGGAGTCAACCTACGATGACCTTGCCGTGACACTCCTCAACCCGGTATGGGTGCAGGGCAAACTCAAGGATGGACCGTCTGGAAGCGTTTCAATAGCACTCCAGATAAGGGATCTCTTTACATCAGACGCCCTCGTGGATGTTGCATCAGCTGATGTCTGGAGGAGGATAGCTGAAACCTTCCTCCTTGACGCCTCGGTGAGGAGTCAGATGGACCCATCAGCGGTCCGGATGATTGCAGGGTACATCAGGCAGGCCTACACTAGGGATATGGTGCAGCTATCATCAGCCGAACTCAGCACCATCTCAGGGATATTCGGTGAGACTACCACTGGTGGTGAGACAGGCACACCACATGGAAAACCCCCAGTAACCGGACATGGAAGGGATTCACAGCCTGGAAGGACCCCTGGTGGTGTATCAGGAGTTTCAGTCGGAACATCAGCTGCAGCAAGAACTTCACAGTCTGCACAGGAGTCAGCATCCCTTGAAGCGCTAGGTAAAGAACCTGGAAAGGCTTATGAGGTTTCAACCCCTTCAAGGCCACAGGAATCAGCAGGAACACAGTTATATGCAATCCTGGGGGTTATTGGAATATTCTGTCTCCTTGGAGCAGGATACTTCTTCGGTCCGCTTAAAAAATAAACCCTATTTTATTTTTTTATTTAGCTATTATGATGGGGTCCTGGTTATTTTATATAAATGATTCTATGAGAATCTCCTGAAGTGCTGTGGATTGAAGCCGGCCTTCAGTATCAGATTCTTATCCTCACCTGTTAGTTCATTTTCACTGGTCGGGGGGACAGGTTTTCCCTTCCTTGCAAGGATAACACCACCCTTCCTCTGGGCACCCATAAACTTACCCGCGTCACCGTTTACAATCAGGTAACCGGACCTCATGTCAATCCCTGAAAAGTCATCACAGTCACCATCTATTATCACGGTGCCCCCGCTGAGGAGTGCCCCGGTGTTCTTACCTGCATCACCCTTGACCATCACTGTACCCCTCCTCATGAGTATCCCTGTTGAGAGATCCACATCTCCCTTGTGGATTATCTCGGCATCGGTATCCAGGCGGGCCCCCAGGGTGTCCCGGACGTGACCATCATCGATAACCATGCGGTTACCTGTTAGGGTGGCTCCAAGGAGTTTTTCACCACCATGACCCCCTGTAAGGACATCTGTAACTGAGATGAACTTCTTATATCCCCTGCGGTCAGATTTAACCTCTATGAGGTTACCTATCGGGTCCCTGACCTTGCCCCTGACATAGATGGTCCCGGAGACCATGCTTATACCCATGCGTGTATCCACGTCTCCATCAACGGTAAGGGTCCCTGCCATCACCGACCCTCCGGTCCCCCCGAAGTATTTGAGGTCTGCTCCCATGCTTGAGGCCAGCCGGTGACCTGCATCACCCTTTATCCTCACCTCCCCGCCACTCCTGACGTGCTCAACAACATCCCTGTAACTGTATTCTGTTCCTGGTATCAGCTGGTCGGGGTCAAGCTTCTCACCATGGTGCTGCCAGTAGAAGTTGTAGGTGAAGTCGGCTATACAGTCAACAGGACCGTCGGGTTCAAGTTCAATAAGGTTTCTCTCCTCTTTCTTCCTCCCAAAGATTCCAAACATTGAAGTCACCCCCTTTCCTGAATCCATGGTGTGGTTTTAAGGAACACCACTGAACTTATATTATTATGGGGCTCTGATAAACATTTACATATCATGGGGATCTGCTTTGAGGATGGTTATTCTGTCCCTGGAGAATTCATGCATGCCAGGGGGTGGCGGCGCCATTGGATTCGGAGGCTGGCTTTCTGCCCTGATAAACATTAACATATTTCAGGTGGGGATAGGATCTTTAGTGATGGAATGGATGATGGGAGGAGAAGAGAGATTCTGAGGTTCCTTGGAAGGATCGGTGTGGATACAAGGTTTGTGAGTGTAACCTCTGGGGGTGTGCTTATAAATAATCTGAGGTTTTCAAGGTTTTCAAGGAGGAGGGAGGAGACCTTCAGGAGGGAATTCCCTGACCTGGAGGTTGTACGCTCCAAGGTCTTTCAGAAGATCTGCTCAAGATCATCAAGGATCCTTGCATCATTCCTTGAGCCAAGGAGCAGGGTCTCTGTTGATGCTGAGGGTGAGCTGGCCCTGGCACTCTACACGGTCCTTGAACCCTACACAAGGAAGTACGGCATAGTCTTTGATGATGAAGGGATAAAGGCACGCCCCGAGACCCTTGACCATGCTGCTGCAGCAGTATTTGAAGATATGCTGGGGGGTGAAGGGATAAGGAATCATTACAGGTCATCGGGGAGCATAATATACCCCTTCATAACGGTGCCGGCTGAATGGATCGAGTCATGGCTTGGAACTAAAATAAGGGTGACGGATGACCCCATGGTTGAGAACTTTATGGAGTTCTTCAGCGCCAGGGTCCCCCAGTTCAGGGAGAAGCTGATGAAATCCCTCATCTATCTGGATGAGAATTCGCAAGGAAAATGACAAATCAGGTGACATTAAACCGGAACATCTCTGTCTTTTTCTCTGGATCTTCTTCATCCTTCATGTAAACCGGTGGATGTGCATCTTCCCTCTATTTGAACTGGAACAGTGATGTTTGCTTCTCCTTTGGTTTTTCATCATTCTTTTTATTTTTCTTTTCACCTTGCCCATGGGACCTGTTCCTTTCAGAGCCATCTTCAGGGGATTTTCTACTTCTTCCCTTATCCGCGCCGGCTTCATCATCCCTTTTCTCCGGACCTGGCAGGGGTCTCCCTGGGGTTTCAGTTTTCTTTCCGGGTTTCTTCCTTTCAGGGGCCCTGATCTTCCTCTTCCTGAAGAGTTTAACCTCCTCATCGGTCAGTTCAAGGTATTCCTTTATCTCATAGGCCATCTCATCGTTCTCGAAGATTATCTCAAGGAAGGGGAACATTGAAATAGCCACCCTGGGTGATATGTGCATCTTCCCGGCCATCTTCCTGGCCACGCTGTCCCTGAGGGCCCTCTTCTTCCTGGTCCTTCTAAGTATCCTGAATGAGGATGAACCGCTGTAGCGGACAAATTTCCGATAGGTCTCATCCTTTGATAGGGCGACCCCTGGACCCATGAGTTCAGATGCGTAGCGCCAGTAGGTGTAGTCCCTGCTCCTCACAGCACGCCCGAAGAACACATCAGCCCGGGAGAGCATATCATAGGCCCTGCTGATCTCATGGGGCTTCTCATACTCCCTCGGGACGTTCTCTGCAATGAACTCAAGGACGCTTGTGGGGTCATCATCAACCCTCATGGCCTCCCTGACCTTAACCACATCGCGGCTCTTCAGCACGGCCCTGACGGCATCAAAGATTGTGGAGACGGCATCCTTGGCACCGGTGTCCAGGAGCTCCTTCCCCACACTTTCCTCACCCTTTGCCATGGCCTCAAGGTCGTTGATGGCCGATCTGAGGTCCCCCATGGACCTCTTTGCAAGTTCCTTCAGGACATCGGGGGGGCAGTCAATACCTTCAGCCCTGCAGATCCTTTTAAGGGCGGCTGCTATGGAGGCTGTGTGAACCTTGCGGATGTTTATAACCTTGCATTTTGGTTTTATGGTCTGCAATCTCTTGCTGTAGGGGTCGTTGGCCGTCAGGACCAGGGGTTGCCTGCTCTCCTTTATTATCCTGTTTATGGCCTGGACACCCCCACGGTCCTCATTACCGTGTATACCGTCAACCTCGTCGAGTATTATGAGTTTAAGGTCATGGTTGAAGAGGGAGTAGGTTGAGGATGCCTCGCCTGCGGTCCTCCTGATGGCGTCCTGGGACCGCTTGTCGCTTGCATTGAGTTCAAGGGTGTCTGAGAACTCCCGTCCTATGATGTGTGCAAGGGTTGTCTTACCGGTCCCAGGGGGCCCGACCAGAAGCAGGGGTGGCTGGGGGTTCCCGGCCTTCCACTCGTCAATCCACTTCTTTATCTCCTCTATGGCCTTCTTGTTCCCTGCAACCTCTTCAAAGGTCCTGGGCCTGTACTTCTCTGTCCATGACATCCTGGGCTACCCCTTGAGGATTTAACTGTATTCCAGGAACTTTGCAAGGAGGGCTTCAAGCTGTATCCTTGGATTTGCACCTTCCCTTATCCTGAAATCGTATTCACCTATTGCTTCAATGAGTTTTATGTACTTCTCACCCTCCAGAGCCCCCTCCATGGCCATCCTGGATAGTTCCTGGTATATCTGGGTCACCATGTCCTCGCCGCTTATACCCTGCAGGACCATTATCTCCCGGAGTATGTCCCTTGCATCCATGAACTTGCCGTTGAGGACGGTGTTGATCATCTTCCTCACATCCTTGGGCCTTGCCCTTGAGACAACCTCATAGATGCTCTCCTCTGTTATCTTCTCACCGAGGGATGCCGCTGACTGAAGGAGGTTTATGGATTTCCTGAGGTCCCCCTCTGCAAAGTAGACTATGGTGTCAAGGGCCTGTGGCTCGTATTCAAGGCCCTCCTCCCTGGCGATGTATTCAAGCCTTTTTATTATCTGGTGGCCCTTGAGGGGAAGGAACCTGAATATGGCGCACCTTGACTGTATGGGGTCTATGATCTTTGATGAGTAGTTGCAGGAGAGTATGAAGGAGGATGTCTTGGTGTACATCTCCATCTCCCTTCGGAGGGCGTGCTGGGCGTCCTTTGTCATGTTGTCCACTTCATCAAGGAATATTATCCTGAAGGGCGCACCCACGGGTTTCAGGCGGCAGAAGTTCTTTATACTGGTCCTTACGGTGTCTATACCCCTGGCGTCTGAGGCGTTGAGTTCAAGGAAGTTCTGCCGCCAGTAATCGCCGAGGATCTCCTTTGCAAGGGCCAGGGCAGTTGTTGTCTTACCCACACCTGCTGGTCCTGTGAACATGAGGTTCGGCATGCTCTTCTCCTCAACATAGCGCTTGAGGCGTGGTATAACATGTTCCTGGCCTACGATATCATCAAGTTTCTGTGGTCTGTACTTCTCTACCCAGGGTCCGCTCATAAAAATCACCGATCAAAGATTATAATACTTAAGCATGAATTAATAATACACCATCTGTTTTACCATTAAATCATTATTGTCGGAGCATCTTAAAATCTTTGGGTCAGATACTATCAACAGGCTTTCATGGGTTCAGGGAAAAATTATGGATTAGCAGGGCAACCGTTGCATGTATCAGGATTCAATCTTTCCTCCAAAGACCCTCAAGGACAGCCTCCTCCATAACATCGACCGGGGCTTTCCTGCCGGTCCATATCCTGAAGGACTCAGCACCCTGATACACGAGCATCTTGAGCCCTGATACAGGAACAGCAGATGCCTTTTCAGCCTCACGGAGGAGAACGGTCCTTACGGGGTTGTAGACAAGGTCATAGACAACCATGCCCTCATGCATGAGCTCGGCGGTTACCAGGGCTTCGTCATCTGTATGGGGGTGCATCCCGACGGGTGTCGTGTCTATGATTATATCGGCATCCACCGCAGCCTCAGGTATAAGGTCGTAGCCCCCTGATGATACATCAAAGCCGAGCTTCTCCCCTATATCCCCTGCAAGAGAATGGGCCCTCTCAGGTGTCCTGTTGAGTATCAAAATCCCCGAGGCCCCTGCAAGGGCCAGCCTGAATGCACATGCCCTGGCAGCCCCACCCGCCCCCAGTATCAGGACACTGGAGTTCCTGACGGAGGTGACCTCTTCAAGGGCCCTCAGGCATCCATCGGCATCGGTATTGTAACCCCTCACGGTACCATCATCAAATTCAAGGGTATTAACGGCCCCTATCAGGGATGCGGTTTCATGGAGTTCGTCAACATATTCAATCACAGCCTCCTTATGGGGTATGGTGACGTTCACACCCCTCACGTTGAGGGCTTCAAGGCCGCGCACAGCCCTTCCAAGCTTTTCAGGCCTCACAGGGAATGGAACGTAGACCCAGTCCATATCAAGGCTCCTGAATGCAGCGTTGTGCATCTGGGGGGACAGGCTGTGGCTTAGGGGGTGGCCGATTATGCCGGTAACACGTGTCCTGCCGGTTATCAGTTTATCACAACCTCTATCCTCTGATCCTAATTATCTTCCAGGGAATATAATTTTTCAGTTAACTTCAGTTAGGGGAGGGGATTTTTCATCCATCGTGCAATATTTATTTATCATCGGCGATAAATATCATTCCTGTTGATGTAAGGGGATTGCGACATGCCTGCAAAGCAGAGATTTGTACTCGATACAACGGCCTTCACAGACAACCAGTTAAGGGAGATGCTTGGAGAAGGAGACCTTAACAGGTCAGTTGATGCAATGCTTGATCTCATTGCAAGAAGCAGGATAAAGCTCAACATCAGCTGCCACATGCCCCCTGTAACATACAAGGAGTTCACGGATTACATGACACGCTACGAATGCCCCCCGGAAACCCTGATTAAGGCAGAGACATGGATAGTTAAGAAGACCCCCAACCGCTATGACACCCAGATACCCTCCCAGATATTCTATGAATACGTCCATGACATAAGGGAGAGGATGAACAAGGGACTCAGGATCTCGGAGACCATGCTGTGGGAGGCAGGGATACAGTCAATCATAATGGCATCAAGGGATGTGAAGAAGACCGAGATCGAAAGCAGGGTCCTGGCTAAGGCCATAAAGGACCTCCGTAAAAAGTACCGTTCAGCCCTCAGGAAGGGCACCCTCGACAGTGCACCTGACCTTGACGTCCTACTCCTTGCCAAGGAACTCGGTGCAGGTGTCGTGGCTGCAGATGATGGCATCAGGGTATGGGCCGAACGCCTTGGTTTAAGGTTCCTTAACGCCTCATCATTCCCGAAGATGCTCAAGGAATACCTTAAATATTATGAATGATGAAATCTCACTACATCTCTTTTATCATTTTTACTGGAGGAATCACCGTCATGGATATATCAAGACCTAGAGGAACAAGGGATTTCCTTTTTGCCGAGATGGAAAACAGGAAAAGGGTTGAAAACAGGCTCAGAAGGACCTTCGAAACCTATGGCTATCATGAGATCAAGACACCGATATTCGAGGAACTCAGACTCTTCACACTAAAGTCGGGGGAGGAGGTGGTCAACCAGATATACCACTTCACAGATAAGGGTGGAAGGGACCTGGCACTGAGGCCCGAACTCACAGCCCCGGTTGCAAGGCTCTACATGAATGAACTCCAGAGAACACCCAGACCCATAAAGATGTACTACTTCGGCAGCTGCTTCAGGTATGAGAGGCCACAGAAGGGCAGGTTCAGGCAGTTCTGGCAGTTCGGATGCGAACTCATCGGTGGAAGATCACCCCTTGCAGAGGCAGAGGTAATAACCCTGGCATCCCATGCCCTCAGGGACCTTGGACTCGAGGGCTTCGAGGTCCACATAGGCCACCTTGGAATCCTGAGGGGGGTTCTTGGACATGAGAACATCCAGCCCGACCTTCAGGACAGGATAATGGGTATCATAGATAAGGGCGATGTGGATGAACTCAGGTCATGTCTTGAAGGCACTGAAATCTCAGATGAAGCAAGGGACCTTCTGATGAACCTCATAGGGACCAGGGGCGGTCCTGAAGTACTTGAAGATGTGAAGGGCCACCTTACTGGTTACGATGAGTCACTGGCAGCCGTGAGGGAGTTCCAGGAGCTCCTTGACGTCCTTGAGGACTTTGGAATGGACGGCTACAAGGTTAACCTGGGCATTGCAAGGGGACTTGACTACTATACTGGGACGGTCTTCGAGATCTACGTCCCTGAACTGGGCGCCCAGCGGCAGATATGCGGCGGGGGAACATACAATCTGGTTGAAACCTTTGGGGGCGAGTCTGTTGAATCAACAGGCTTCGCATTCGGATTTGACCGCCTCATGAACGCCCTTGAAATGGATGAATCCGAGATGAGGATGGTTGACGTCTTTGTGATACCCATACATGAATCTGTGAGGTCCGAGGCCGTGAAGATAGCACAGGAACTCAGGCTTGCAGGAGTATCGGCGGACCTTGAGGCAGGGGGCAGGAAACTCAGGAAGGCCCTCTCCTATGCAGATCACCTTGGAGCAGCCTTCACGGTCCTTGCAGGTGAGAGGGACCTCCAGGAGGGTGTGGTGACCGTGCGGAACATGGAGGACGCCACCCAGGAGACCGTTAAGAGGAATGAAATCGTGGATTATATTAAAGGGAGATGTTAGCATTTTACTGAATTTCAGACATAATATTAATGGCGAAGACCTTGTAATCGCAGTTGCACAGGACCATGAGACAGGCGAGGTCCTCATGGTGGCATACATGAACAGGGAAGCCCTCAAAAGGACCCTTGAAACAGGAATGGCACACTACTGGAGCACCTCCAGGGGCAGGATATGGCTTAAGGGTGAAAGCTCAGGCCACGTGCAGCATGTAAAGGAGGTGCTGGTTGACTGTGACATGGACGCAGTCGTCCTCCTCGTCGAACAGGAGGGAGGGGCCTGCCATACAGGCTACAAGTCTTGCTTCTACAGGAGCATAGAGGGCGATGAACTCAGAGTCAGGGAGGACGCCGTGAAGGTCTTTGACCCTGAAGAAATATATGGGGATGGTTAAATGAAGATTGTTCCAGATACAAGTGTTATTGTCGATGGGAGGATCACCGGGATAGTCCAGGAGGACGAGTTCAGGGGCAGCGAGGTGATCGTGCCCGAGGCAGTTGTATCTGAACTTGAATACCAGGCCAACCGTGGCAGGGAGACGGGATTCAACGGTCTTGAGGAGCTCAAGAACCTTCAGGAGCTCCACCGGGAGAACATAATATCCCTGATATTCGTTGGGAGACGCCCCACACTGGATGAGATATCCCTGGCAAGGGGCGGTGAGATAGACTCGATGATAAGGGAGACCGCCAGGGAATACGACGCCCTCCTAATAACCAGTGACAGGGTGCAGGCAGAGGTCGGGAAGGCCCAGGGTCTTGACGTCTTCTACATAAAACCCGAGGTGCTCGGCTATGAGGAGCTCGAGATAAGCAAGTACTTTGATGAGTACACGATGTCGGTGCACCTCAAGGAGAACGTTGCACCCATGGCCAAGAAGGGCCGGCCAGGGAATATCAAACTGGTTAAAATTGATGACCGGCCACTGAAGCACTCAGACATAAACAGGATGGCCCGTGAAATCGTTGAGAGGGCTAAAAGTGATTTCAAAAGCTTCATTGAGATAGAAATGGAAGGAGCCACGGTGGTCCAGTTCAGGGAGTACAGGATATCCATTGCAAGGCCACCCTTCTCAGAAGCCTTCGAGATAACCGCCGTCAGGCCCGTTGCAAGGGTATCCCTTGAGGACTACAAGTTATCTGACAGGCTCATTGAAAGGCTCAGGGACACCGCCAAGGGTGTTCTCATCGCAGGATCCCCGGGGGCAGGTAAGAGTACCTTTGCCCAGGCTGTTGCAGAGTTCTACAGCAGGGAGATGAAGGCCATAGTCAAGACAATGGAGTCACCAAGGGACCTCCAGGTGGGTGACGAGATAACCCAGTACGCACCCATCGAGAGGGACATGCAGAAGACAGCCGACATCCTCCTCCTTGTAAGGCCAGACTACACAATCTACGATGAACTCAGGAAGACACGGGACTTCAGAATATTTGCTGATATGAGGCTTGCAGGGGTGGGAATGGTTGGCGTTGTCCACGCCACTAGGCCAATAGACGCCATACAGAGGATCCTTGGAAGGGTGGAGCTTGGAGTTATACCCTCCGTTGTCGATACAACAGTATTCATTGAGGATGGAGAGGTTAAGGCCGTCTATGATGTTTCACTCACGGTTAAGGTTCCCACCGGGATGCAGGAAGCAGACCTTGCCCGTCCGGTCATAGAGATCAGGGACCTTGAGTCCGGTGAACTCATGCATGAGATCTACACCTACGGTGAGCAGACCATAGTCATGGATGTCGCAGCAGCATCGACCCGGGCCAGAAAACCATCAGCCCACAAGATAGCCGAGAGGGAGATTGAAAGGGAATTCAAAAAGAGGATCCCCGGTGCAGGGGTCAGGGTTGAACTTGAATCAGATGAACGTGCAAGGGTCTGGATAGAGGAGAAGTACATACCCCAGATCATAGGAAAGAAGGGCAGGACCATTGAGGAGATCGAGAAGAACATAGGTATAAGCATCGGCATAGAACCCCTCGAATCAAGGGAGATCGATGAAACGGTTGAGGTCCCTGTTGAACTCGCAGGAAACTACGTTGTCCTCAACTTTGGCAAGGACGCTGTCGGCGTGTCCTTTGACATACTGGTAGATGATGAGTATCTCTTCACGGCCACTGTCGGTAAGAAGGGCACCATAAAGATCCGGAGGGATATTGAACTTGCAGATATCATCATGGAGGCCATGAAGAAGGATATACCCATAAGGGCGAGGGTGAGACCCGAGGCCTGAGGTGATCTCATGAAGATCGGTGTCTCAACCCTGGCACTCGCAGAGCACAGCATAAGCGAGATCCTTGAATACCTTGAGGACATTGGCGCCGATTACTGTGAAATCATAAACGAGTACCCCATGGCCGATGTTGAGGTCACGGATTCATACAGCATCGGATTCACGGTACATGCACCCATATCCGACATCAACATAGCATCACTCAATGACAGGGTAAGGGATGCATCTGTCAGGGAGGTGATGAGGTCAGTGGACCTTGCAGCCGATATCGGGGCAGATGTCCTTGTGGTCCACCCTGGACTGGTCCCCTTCCTAGGAAGACGCTACAGCGGGAGGATAATGGAGAGGAACATGGAGTCCCTCAGGGAGATAGTTGATTACGGGGAGGAGAGGGGTGTTGGTGTTTTCCCCGAGAACATGCCCCGCCTTGAAGGCCCCCTTATGAGGGACCTTGATGAGCTATGGGGTGCCGTGGAGGAACTTGACACCATGGTCACCCTTGACGTGGCCCATGCAGCCACCATGGGTTACGGTGTGGATGAGATGGTCACAGGGAGGGTGGGCCACGTACACCTCTCTGACAATGACCGTGAAACCGACAGCCACGACGCCCTGGGTGAGGGCAGCATAGACTTCAGGGGCCTTCTTGATAAACTGGAGGACCATGGCTACAGGGGTGTGCTGACGGTTGAGGTTAAGAACACCCGTGAGATTGAGAGTAGCATTGAATTTTTAAGGAGAATAATCCACTGATTGAGTTTTAAGGTGATGAATATGAAGATTGCAGTTATTGGAGGAACAGGAGATCAGGGACTTGGAATCGCCCTGAGACTTGCAGTTGCCGGTGAACATGTAATTATAGGTTCAAGGGACCCTGAAAAGGCGGATAAAGCCGTCAGTCAGGTCCTTGAACTCGCAGAAAGGGATGATCTCATGGTGGAGGGAGCCGCAAACCCTGAAGCCGCGGAAGCAGCAGACGTTGCCATACTGACGGTGCCCCTCCAGGCACAGATGGCGACCCTGGGTTCCATAAAGGATCAGCTCAGGGACATGGTCCTCATAGATGCCACCGTCCCCATTGAGAGCTGCCTTGGAGGCTCAGCTGTCAAGTACGTTGACCTGTGGGAGGGTTCAGCAGCCGAGAGGGCGGCGGGCTTCCTTGAGGACCAGGGCACAAGGGTTGCCGCTGCATTCAACAACATAAGCGCATCCGCCCTCCTTGATATTGAGAGTCCTGTTGACTGTGACTGTCTGGTGGCATCGGACCATCAGGACGCCCTTGAGACTGCAATGGAACTGGCAGAGAAGATAAAGGGTGTCAGGGCAGTTGACTGCGGGCCACTTGAAAATGCAAGGATCATAGAGAAGATAACACCCCTCCTCATAAACCTGAACATCAAAAACAGAGTGAGGAATGCGGGTATAAGGATAACCAACCTCCCTGAATAGTTTGTTATAAAATGTTTTAAGTTGATTGAAATGGAGATACTTAAAAACACCGTTGCAAAGATCACAGAACACGCCAACAGGGCCATAGGCCAGGTTGATGAATCAGAGCTTGAAAGGATGATATCCTCTATAATGGCTTCAAGGGCGGTCTTCATTGTGGGAACTGGAAGATCGGAACTTGTGGGTAAGGCCTTTGCAATGAGGCTCATGCACCTTGGATTCACGGTTTATGCCGTTGGTGATGTCACCACTCCCGCAATAAGTGCCGAGGACTGCCTTGTGGCCATTTCAGGGTCAGGAGAGACCAAGACCGTCACCCTTGCAGCCGAGACATCAGCCTCAGTGGGTGCAACGGTCATCGCAATAACAGCAACCCCAGGGTCAACCCTCACCGAAAGTTCAGATGTGGTTATAACCATACCAAGCAAGACAAAGGAGCCATGGAAGTACTACACCTCAAGTGTCCTCAGGGGGGACTATGATGACCTCACGCCCATGGGGACGCTCTTCGAGGACACCACCCACCTTTTCCTTGATGGCCTCATAGCTGAGTTCATGTCAATACTTGGAAAGAAGGAGAAGGATCTTAGGAAGAGGCATGCTATAATTGAGTAGCTGTGATGGTGTTTGGGGAGAAGGATGGAGGGGACATGCTATAACTGGGCAGGGATACATGTCCTCACCACATAAATCAGCTCATGCAGGTAAGTCCAGAAATGGAGGAGTGATGAATGCAGGGACAGCTTGGAGATGAAGTGGTAACAGTAAAACTGAACTCGATGGCAAGGAGGCTTCATGAGAAGAGCCATTATGGTAAGATCTATGAGGAAAGACTTCAGATTTCCCTTATCGAGGCAGCCTACCTCATGGAGAAGGGTAAACTCAAACTGAAGAAGGATGACGACGATGTTACACTGGAGGAATTCATATCCCTCCTTGCTGAGAGGGGACTCTACAGCAAGTACCTTGTCTACAGGGACCTCAGGAACAGGGGCTACATCGTGAAGACAGGATTCAAGTACGGTGCAGAGTTCAGGCTCTATGAGAGGGGTGGAGCCCCCGGAAGGACCCATTCTGCCTACCTTGTCAGGGTGATATCCGAGAATGCAACCATACACGCCCTTGACTTTTCAAGCTATGTGAGGGTGGCCCATGGGGTTAACAAGAGACTGCTCCTGGCCTTCCTTGATGATGAGGAGGACATTACCTATTATCTTGTTGACTGGATAAGGCCATAATGATGAGACCACCCCATCCATAGGTGATTTTATGGGTTGCCTTAACTGTTAAATGGTTAAGGCCATGATTGGAACCGATTCTATACGGGTGATTATAGTGATAGATCCATGGGGATCAGCAAGCCTTGAATATCAGGAACTTATCGAGAAATTTGGTGTGAAGCCCTTCAGTGAGATACTGGATGATGTACCTGACCCCAGCTGGCTCATGAGGAGGGGGATAGTCTTCGGGCACAGGGACTACGAAAGGATCCTTGAAGCCGTCAGGAAGGGGGAGGACTTTGCAGTTGTAACCGGGATGATGCCAAGCGGAAAAATGCATATCGGCCATAAGATGATAGTTGACCAGCTCCGATGGTATGACAGCATCGGAGCCGAAATATTCATACCGATAGCCAATATGGAGGCATACTCTGCCAGGGGCATTGACTTTGAAACATCCAGGAGGATCGCTGTTGAGGAGTACATTGCAAACTACATTGCACTTGGACTGGACCTTTCAAAGAAGAACATTCACGTCTACCTCCAGTCAGAGAACCTCATGGTTGAGGACCTTGCATACATCCTTGCAGGAAAGGTTAACTTCAATGAACTCAGGGCCATCTATGGCTTTACAGGTTCAACAAGCATGGCCCACATGTACGCCCCCATAATCCAGGTCTCTGACATACTCCACCCCCAGCTAGAGGAAATGGGTGGTCCAAGACCCACCCTCGTGCCTGTTGGACCGGACCAGGACCCCCATATAAGGCTCACCAGGGACATGGCGGCGAGGTTCAGGGAGAAATTCGGATTCATACAGCCATCATCAACCTACCACAGGTTCATGAGGGGCCTTACAGGGGGGAAGATGTCAAGCAGCAAGCCAAAATCCGCAATATTCCTGAGCGACACTCCTGAGGAGGCTGAAGCCAAGATAAGGAATGCTAAGACAGGTGGAAGGGAGACCCTGAAGGAGCAGAGGGAACTTGGAGGAGTCCCCGAGGATTGCATCATCTATGAGACACTCCTCTACCATATGTCAGGGGGGGATGATGAACTTGGGGAGATATATGATTCCTGCAGAAACGGTACACTTATGTGTGGTGAATGTAAAAATAATACTGCAGAGTTTGTAAGAAAGTTCTTTGAGGAACTTTCAGAAAAACGAGAAAAGGCCCTACGGATTGCTGAGGGGGTTCTTGAGGGATAAAATGAAAAAGGAACGGTATGAGGGGACTCTGAGTTACCTTATAAGGACCAATGAAACATTCCTGATGGTTTCAACATTTATTTTTCTTGCATCGCTTTTTGCAGGGTACCTGTTCTCAGGGGCGGTTGGCGGCCTGCTGAACCCACTGATGGATGAGTTCAGGAGGAGCATTGCTGAGGGTGAACTGAAACTCACAACAGCATCAATATTCCTCCACAACCTCCAGGCCGCCCTGCTGATATACGGTGGGGGTCTGCTTCTTGGTGTTTTCACTGCTCTATTCCTCTTTGTGAACGGACTTTTCATCGGTTTCTTTGCATCGAAGGTTCCCCTCGGAGATTTCTTTCTCCTGACGATGCCCCATGGAGTATTTGAGATACCCGGACTCATAATTGCAGGGGCCGCCGGCTTCAGACTGGCTAGCTTCACCTATCACTTCCTTGGAGACGTCATTACCGAGACATGGTACGGGTCCCTCACCGAGAGGATGCTTCATTTCTACTCTGAACACAGTGATGAGCTCAAGGATTCATTGATGCTTCTGGGTATAGGGATAGTGTTCCTCATTGTGGCCGCCTTCGTTGAGGCGAACCTGACCCTGGGGATATACACCTACATTAAGGGGATAGTCTGATCACAGTTCTTGAGGGGGATAAAGGTTATCTCTTCTTTATTTCAATCTATCCTTGCGGGTGAATTTACTGGATCATGTAAGGTTTTGAGGGATAAAGGTTATCTCTTCTTTATTTCAATCTATCCTTGCGGGTGAATTTATGATAAGATGCATATCATGTGGTAGGGAATACGCTTTAGATGAGATTATCTACACCTGCAGTGAATGCGGGTCAGTACTTGAGGTTGAATGCGAACCTGATGTTTCAAGGGATGTTTTCAGCTGCAGAAGACAGAACATGTGGAAGTACAGGGAATTCATGCCTGTTGACCCTTCAAGGATCATCAGCCTTGATGAGGGCGGAACACCCTTTGTCAGGTGTGACACCATCGGAGGGGAAACAGGAGTTGAACTCTATGTGAAGGTTGAGGGTTCCAATCCAACAGGGAGCTTCAAGGACAGGGGCATGAGCGTAGGGATAACCAAGGCCGTTGAACTGGGCGTTGACACGGTTGGATGCGCCTCAACAGGGAACACATCAGCATCCCTGGCAGCCTACGCGGCAAGGGCCGGTCTTGGGTGTGTCGTGCTCCTGCCATCGGGTAAGGTTGCCCTGGGTAAACTGGCCCAGGCAATGTTCCATGGTGCCAGGGTCCTCTCTGTCAGGGGGAACTTTGATGAGGCCCTTGAGGCTGTCACAAAACTCGCCCTTATGGGTGAACTCTACCTCCTTAACTCTGTAAACCCCTTCAGGCTTGAGGGTCAGAAGTCCATTGGATTTGAGATCGTGGATGACCTTGGCTGGGAGTCCCCTGACAGGATAATACTTCCAGTTGGAAATGCCGGTAACATCTCGGCGATATGGAAGGGGATCTCCGAGTTCTACAGGGCGGGTTTCATCGATGATAGGCCAATGATGACGGGTATACAGGCCGAGGGAGCCGCTCCTGTTGTTGATGCATTCAGGAGGGGCAGTACCGATATTGAACCTGTTAAGGATCCCGAGACCGTTGCAACGGCCATAAGGATAGGGGCCCCTGTGAGTTACCTCAAGGCCCTTCGTGCCATATATGAATCCGATGGTTATGCAGAGACCGTGACCGATGAGGAGATACTCTCTGCCCAGAAGCTCCTGGCAAGGAAGGAGGGTATAGGTGTTGAACCGGCATCTGCAGCCTCCATCGCAGGGCTGTTGAAGCTTGTTGATGAGGGTGTCGTTGACAGGGGCGAGCGGGTTGTCTGCGTGGTAACCGGCCACGTGCTTAAGGATCCTGACACCGCCATAAGGGCTTCAACAAAGCCTGTTGAAGTTGAACCCGATATAAACCAGTTAAGGGATGTTATAGGTAAAAATAAGCCATAATACTCCTTTTAATATTTGAGGCTAATTTTTTCCTTTTAAATTTTTCTATTTTTTGTTAATCCACCCTCATGTTAATCTCTCACCTTACTGAACCCTCTGATTATATTGATTTGGTTAAGGTGCCCCATGGACCAATCTATGGCCGAGAGAAACCCTAAGATTAGCGATATATTTATATGGGATAATATGAATAGATAATATTACATAAAATGAGGTGGTTAATTATGGAATTGCCAATAGCCCCAATTGGGAGAATAATAAAGAATGCCGGTGCAGAAAGGGTGAGTGATGATGCAAGGGAAGCACTTGCAGAAGCACTTGAAGAAAGAGGCGAAAAAATCGCAGAAGAAGCGGTTAAACTCGCAAAACACGCCGGCAGGAAAACAGTAAAAAAGGATGACATCAAGCTGGCTGTTAAAAGGATGGAACTCTAGGGGATCTTGGGATCCTTTACATCCGGTTCCAATCATTCATATTCCCTTTTTGTTAGCGGCAAAACTTTATATGTGATGAAAGATCAATCTTTATTAATCCTTGTTTTCCCGGTTTGATCCGGCTGAGCCCCCGGGAATTTATATTAATACGATTTCTCATGAAAATCCGTATCCAGCAACTTTTATATACCGAGAACATATAAAAGTACTCACCCAATTCATGTTAATCCATAAATTGGATTACTGATCCAGATTGGTGTAATTACCGATGGATGGTATGAAAACCAGATGAAAAAGGAGGTAAATAACATGGCAAAGGCAATATACGTGAAATTTGATGTACCAAAGGAACTGGCGGATAAGGCTGCAGAGGCCCTTGAAATCGCCAGGGAAACAGGTAAAATATCCAAGGGTACCAATGAGGTTACCAAGGCAATCGAGAGGGGAGTTGCCCAGCTCGTGCTCATAGCCGAGGACGTTGAACCTGCTGAAATAGTGGCTCATATCCCGCTCCTTGCAGAAGAAAAGGAAATACCATACATATACATCCCGACAAAGGATGAACTGGGAGCAGCCGCAGGTTTAAACGTCGGCACAGCCTCAGCATGCATAGTGGAATCAGGAGATGCTGAGGAAATCATAACCGAGATAATAGAAAAGGTTGAAGAACTCAAAAAGTAAATGAAAGGCAAAAACGCCTTTCACTTTCAATTTAACATAAAGGTGATTTAATGGAGGAAGCAACTCCAGCGGAAGTTATTGAGGTCCTCAAAAGGACCGGGATGACTGGAGAGGTAATGCAGGTAAAATGCAGGATCCTTGATGGAAGAGACAAGGGAAGGATACTGACAAGGAACGTTATGGGTCCTGTGAGGGAAGGCGATATCCTCATGCTCCTTGACACCATCAGGGAAGCCAAGGAAATCAGGACCCCCTAATGAGTAGGTGTTTTAAATGAGAGTCTGTTCATTCTGCAACGAGGAAATAGAGCCGGGTACCGGTAAGATGTACGTTAAGAAGGACGGTACCATTTATTTCTTCTGCGGCAGCAAATGCGAGAAAAACATGATAAAACTGGGAAGGGTTCCAAGAAAAGTTAAATGGGTTAAAAAATGATGGAAAGAAGCTTTGTAATGCTGAAACCTGACGCAGTGAAGAGGCGCCTCGCAGGAAGGATAATATCCCGATTCGAGGAAAGGGGACTCCAGATAGTGGCGGCAAAGATGCTCCAGATCCCTGAGGAACTTGCAATGGAGCACTACCAGGAACATAGGGAAAAACCATTCTTCACAGACCTCGTGTCCTACATAACCTCCGCACCCGTCCTTGCAATGGTCATAGAGGGCAGGGACTGCATATCACTCATAAGGAAGATGGTGGGCGCCACAAACCCTGCAGAGGCAGATGTGGGAACAATCAGGGGAGACTTTGCCCTTGAAACAGGAAGAAACATAATACACGCTTCAGATTCCCCGGAATCAGCTGAAAGGGAGATTAAACTTTTCTTTGACGAATCCGAAATCTGCACTTATGAAATGCCTGATAGAGAGATGATTTACGAGGAATAGACCCGGAGATTCCAATGAAGATCAGATCACCAATTGTCTCAGTACTCGGACACGTTGATCATGGAAAAACCACCCTCCTTGACCATATAAGGGGCAGTGCAGTTGCCTCAAGGGAAGCGGGGGGTATAACACAGCACATAGGAGCAACAGAGATACCCATAGATGTCATTGAAAGGATCTGCGGAGACTTCCTCAAGAAATTCTCCATCAGGGAAACACTGCCAGGACTTTTCTTCATAGACACCCCCGGACATGAGGCATTCACAACCCTCAGAAAACGTGGAGGGGCCCTGGCAGACCTTGCAATACTCATCGTAGATATCAACGAGGGATTCAAGCCCCAGACCCTGGAGGCCCTCAACATCCTTAAAATGTACAGGACACCCTTCGTGGTGGCTGCAAACAAGATCGACAGGATCCCCGGATGGAAGGTCCATGAAAAGGAGCCCTTCATGACCACCTTCAGCAGGCAGGACGCCCGTACACAGCAGGTACTGGACACCAGGGTCTATGAACTGGTGGGCAAACTCCATGAGGAGGGCTTTGAGTCAGAGAGGTTTGACAGGGTAACCAACTTCGCCTCACAGGTCAGCATAATACCCATAAGCGCTGTAACAGGAGAGGGCATACCCGAGCTCCTGACCATGCTCATGGGACTTGCACAGCAGTACCTCAAGGAACAGCTGAAAATCGAGGAGGACGCACCTGCAAAGGGGACCATCCTTGAGGTTAAGGAAGAGAAGGGCCTTGGAATGACCATGGACGCCGTCATATACGATGGTATACTCAGGAAGGACGACACCATCGCCATGATGACATCCGGTGACGTTGTATTCACAAGGATAAGGTCACTCCTCAAACCAGGACCCCTGGAGGAGATGAGGGAATCCAGGAGGAACTTCCAGAAGGTTGATGAGGTTGTTGCGGCTGCAGGTATAAAGATCGTTGCACCCGACGTCGATGATGTGATGGCAGGATCCCCCCTGAGGGTTGTAACCGACCCTGATACAGTGAAAGAGGAGATACTCGGTGAGATAGAGGACATAAAGATAGACACAGACGAGGCAGGAGTGGTTGTTAAGGCAGACACCCTCGGCTCCCTTGAAGCCGTTGTCAAGATCCTCAGGGACATGGAAGTCCCCATAAAGGTGGCTGATATAGGGGATGTCTCAAGGAGGGATGTGGTCAATGCAGAGATAGCCCTCCAGGAGGACACTGTCTACGGCGCCATAATAGCCTTCAATGTGAAGGTACTGCCATCAGCTGCCAGTGAACTCAAAAACTCAGAGATCAAGCTATTCCAGGGCAACGTCATCTACAGGATAATGGAAGAATACGAGGAATGGGTCAGAGGCATTGAGGAAAAGAAGAAGAAGGAATGGATGGATGCGGTTATAAAACCTGCAAGCATAAGGCTCATACCGAAACTTGTCTTCAGACAGAGTAAACCAGCCATTGGCGGTGTTGAAATCCTCACAGGCATGATAAAACAGGGCTACCCCCTGATGGATGAGAATGGAAACCCTGTGGGTACCGTTGAGAGCATGCAGGACAAGGGCGAAAACCTCAAATCAGCATCAAGGGGTCAGAAGGTTGCAATGGCCATAAAGGATGCTGTTTACGGTAAAAACATCAACGAGGGAGACACGCTCTACGTTGACATACCAGAGAACCACTACCGTATTCTCATGGATGAAATGTCAGGGGATCTCAGTGAAGAGGAACTTGACCTTCTTGAGAGGATAGCCGAGGTCAAGAGGAAAAGGGATCCTGACTGGGGAATGAAAGCACCATTTTAATATAAATAGAATCAGGAGGAGATATATTGGCATTTAAGATTGTGATTTCAGACAAGGAGAAAAGCGTCCAGATGGAGGTTGACCCGTCAGAGTCCAGGGGACTTGTAGGCCTCAGTATAGGAGATGAATTTGAGGGGTCAATCATAGGACTGGAAGGATACAAACTGAAAATCACAGGCGGAAGCGACAAGAATGGTTTCCCGATGAAGAGAACCATACCCGGAGCAAGGAGGGTCAGGAGCCTTGTATCCGGTGGTGTTGGTTACAAACCAGCCCGGAAGGGTGAGAGAAGAAGGAAGACCTTCAGGGGAAACACTATATCTGACGACATAGTTCAGATAAATACGGTGGTCATTGAAAAGGGTGAAAAACCACTGGAAGAACTCATAGGCGCCCAGGAAGAATAATAAACCAAAAATTATAGGTGTAATCTGTGAAAAATCAATCTGAAATAAACATTGGTCTAGTGGGGCACGTGGACCATGGTAAAACAACCCTTACAAAGGCCCTCTCAGGTGTGTGGACCGACACACACAGTGAGGAAACCAAGAGGGGTATATCCATCCGCCTGGGATATGCGGATATAACATTCAGGAAATGCCCTGAATGCGAACCTCCAGTGTGCTACACAACGGCAACGGTATGTGAGAACTGTGGCACAGAGACAGAACTCCTCAGGAAGGTGTCCTTTGTGGATGCACCGGGCCATGAAACCCTCATGGCAACCATGCTTTCAGGCGCAGCCCTCATGGACGGTGCAATACTGGTAATCGCGGCAAATGAGCCCTGCCCCCAGCCCCAGACAAAGGAGCACCTGATGGCCCTGGATGTTATAGGGGTCAAGGATGTCATAGTCGTCCAGAACAAGATAGATATCGTGTCAAGGGAGAGGGCCCTTGAAAGCTACAGGGAGATAAAGGAGTTTGTAAGGGGTACATGCGCTGAAGATGCACCTATAATACCAGTGTCTGCTCAGCAGGGCGCAAACATCGATATTCTCATTGAAACAATTGAAGAGAAAATCAAAACTCCTGAAAGAGAAGTTGACAAGCCCGCCAGGATGTACGTTGCACGGTCCTTTGATATAAACAAGCCAGGCGCAGACCCTGAACATCTGGCAGGAGGGGTTATAGGAGGCTCCCTGGTCCAGGGACGATTCCATGTCGGTGATGAAATAGAGATAAAGCCAGGCATACAGATAAAGAAGGACGGTAAACAGACATGGATGAGCCTGCACTCCGAGATCACGGGCCTTGTTGCAGGAGGACAGGAGATGGAGGAGGTTGGACCTGGAGGGCTCGTCGGGGTCGGCACCCTCCTCGACCCTGCACTCACCAAGGCAGACTCGCTTTCAGGTTCAGTTGCAGGCGAACCAGGGACACTGCCACCGGTAAGACATTCCTTCACAATGGAGACCCACCTCCTTGAACGCGTCGTCGGTACCAAGGAGGAGACAAAGGTCGAGCCAATAAAGACAGGAGAACCCCTCATGATAAACGTGGGGACAACAACAACCGTGGGAGTTGTTAAATCTGCAAGGGCTGATGACGCAGATGTTGTCCTTAAACTCCCTGCATGTGCAGAGGAGGGTCAGAGGATAGCCCTCTCAAGGAGGGTCGGTGCAAGATGGAGGCTGATAGGTTATGGTATCATCAAATAGGGTGATTCTGGACGCCAATTTTTTATGATACCCTACCAGTTCAATGTTGACATAGTCTCTGAACTTGAAAGGCTCTTCCCGACCCATGATCTTGTCGTGCCCTCCTTTGTTATAGGGGAACTTGAAGCCATCAGGAGAAGATCCCGTGGAAGGGCAGGTATAGCTGCATCAGTGGGGCTCTCAATCGCCAGAAGACCCCCCTTCAGGGTGGTCAGGGAGGAACTCAGGGAGGGCGAAACCCCCGACGACGCTCTCCTCAGGATTTCAGAGATACTCTGCACCAATGACAGGGAACTCAGGAGAAGGGCAAGATCAAGGGGTATAACGGTTGTATACCTCAGACAGAAAAAATATCTTACAGTTGATGGCCATATATGAATTAGGAGGTTTTTCATGAATCTATGGAAGGATATAGAACCAGGACCATCCATACCGGAAGTAGTATACGCTGTTGTTGAAATACCAAAGGGCTCAAGGAACAAGTACGAGTACCATAAGGACCTTGAGGCATTTGCCCTTGACAGGGTACTGTACTCACCAGTCTTCTACCCTGCAGAGTACGGTATAATACCAAGGACCCTCTATGATGACGGAGACCCCATGGATATACTGGTTCTCATGGACGAACCAACATTCCCTGGATGCATCATAGAATCACGCCCCATCGGTCTTTTAAGGATGATCGATGGAGGAGACCAGGATGACAAGATCCTGGCAGTGCCGGTGGAGGACCCCCACTACAGGGGTGTTAAGGATGTATCAGACCTCCCTGAACACATTCCAAAGGAAATAGCACACTTCTTTGAAGTTTACAAGAACCTTGAAGGCAAGGAGACAAAGATAATCGGTTGGGAAGGCGCAGAAAAGGCATTTGAAGCTGTCAACCACTCCATTGAACTCTACAGGGAGAAATACATGGAGTAATCTTTTAATGGGGGATCCCTATTGTATTATGTAACAAAAATTGTTGATACCGTCAGAATACCTCCGGACCGCTTCGAGGAGCCGATTGAGGAGGTTGCCGTAGAGGTTCTCAACGAGACCTACGTTGGAAGGATGGACAAGAACCTCGGGCAGATGATAACCGTCAATGAGATAGAGGATATAGGCATCGGGAAGGTCATAATGGGCGACGGCGCAGCCTACCATGAGGTGACCTTCACAGCCCTCTTCTTCAAACCAGAACTCCATGAGATCGTTGAGGGCGAAGTTATAGAGATTGCAGAGTTCGGCGCCTTTGTACGCATCGGGCCACTGGACGGCCTTGTCCACGTATCCCAGGTTACCGATGACTACATAACCTACGATGGGAAGAAGGGCTCCCTTGTGGGTAAGGAGTCAGGTAAACGCCTGGACGAGGGCGACCTTGTAAGGGCAAGGATAGTGGCCATCAGCCTCAAGGGCAGAAGGGAAGGAGTCAAAATAGGCCTCACCATGAGGCAGCCAGGCCTTGGAAAATTCGAATGGATAGAAGAAGAGAAAAGGAAGAGTAAAAAATGAGTGAAAAGGCATGCACAAAGTGTAAGAGGATAACAACCGGTGAGCGCTGCCCGGTCTGTGACGTGCCCGCATCCACCAACTGGAGCGGACTCCTCATAATCATTGATCCGGAAAGGTCAGACATAGCAAGGGAACTCAACATAACACTTCCAGGCGAATATGCCCTGAGGGTAAGGTAATATCACTTCTGGAAGGAAACAGCAAGGGTGTCAGAGAGTGTACATACTTCCACAGGAACTGAGAAGGGAACTGAAGGAGCCACTAGGGAAGCTCTACCGGTCGTTCAGTGATGTCAGGGTGGATGAGGAGTCCTTCCTCATAACCGTGGGTGATGTCACAACCAGCAACGCCCTTAAACATGGCCTGAAGCCAGATATAAGTATAATTGACAACAGAATACAGCGAAGAGCTTCAGACCAGGACCTGAAGGATACTGCAGAGGTCATTAGGGCGGAGAATCCCCCGGGCACGGTAACCCGCAGCCTATGGTCATCAATAGAGACAGCCATCAGGGAGTCATCCAGTAGCGGTAAACGTTTCATGATAATCGTTGACGGTGAGGAGGACCTTGCCGTCCTCCCATCAATCCTGCTGGCACCACCAGGAACCACGGTCCTCTATGGCCAGCCCAATGAAGGCGTTGTCCTGGTGAAGGCCGATGAAACATTCAGAAGAGCTGAAGAACTCATAAAAAAATTTGAGGAGGCATAGTATGGATATTAATATAATAGAGGAAAAGGAAAACCTGCTTTTTAACAGAAAGGAGATCAAATTCGAATGCTTATATGAAGGTGAGGCAACACCGAAGGTCCTTGAAGTTAAAAACAAACTTGTTGCCATGCTCGATGCAGATAAGGACCTTCTGGTGGTTGACAAGATCGACCAGGGATTCGGCGAGCCAAGGGCTTCAGGGTACGCCAAACTCTATGAATCCCTGGAGAAACTCAGGGAGATAGAACCCGAACACGTTATAAAGAAGAACACAGAGGAATCCCAGGAAGAAGAGGAGGAAGAGTAGATGAAGAAGTTTGAACTCTATGAGGTAAAGGATGATAAACTCGTAAGGAAGAATCCCTTCTGCGTCAGATGCTCAAACGGTGTCTTCATGGCAGACCATGGGGACAGATACGCCTGCGGTAAATGCGGATACACAGAATGGAAAACCAGGGAATAGGGTGGAAGCTTGAATCTCAGGGCTGGCAGACTCGGTAAGGGCATGGAGGATGAGGCCGCAGATTTCACATCCTCCCTGGAATTCGACCACCACATATTCGAGGCGGATGTTGACTGCAACATAGCCCACACATCCATGCTGGCCCGTGAGGGTATAATACCCCATGAAGTGGCTGATAAGATCATAGAAGCCCTCCGGGAGCTCAAAGAGGAGGGTGTAGAGGCCCTTGACATGGACCCCTCGGTTGAGGACATCCACATGGCTGTGGAGAACTATGTAACCGCCAGGATAGGCCCTGAGGCAGGGTTCATGCACACAGGCAAATCAAGGAATGACCAGGTGGCAACGGACCTCCGACTGGCCCTCAAGGACAGTATCCAGGTTATCAGCCATGAACTCCTTGATTTTATTGATAAGATCGCTGATCTTGCATCCGAGCACACCGAAACCGTCATGGTGGGCTACACCCACCTCCAGCATGCCCAGCCAACGACCCTGGGACATCACCTGATGGCATATGCATACTCACTTAAAAGGGACTATGAGAGGCTCCAGGACACCCTTAAGAGGGTTGACATGAACCCCCTGGGCTCCGCTGCCATGGCAACCACCAGTTTCCCCATAAACAGGGAACTTACAACCGAACTGCTTGGTTTTGCCGATTACATGAGGAACTCCATGGACGCCGTGAGTTCAAGGGATTTCATAGCTGAAGCGGTATTCGACCTCTCAATGCTTGCAGTTGACCTCAGCAGGATCTCCGAGGAGATGATACTCTGGAGCACCTATGAATTCGGGGTCATAGAGCTTCCTGATGAATTCTCATCCACATCATCCATAATGCCCCAGAAGAAGAACCCTGACGTTGCAGAGATAGCCCGTGCAAAGACATCCAGTGTCCAGGGAGAACTCATGACCATCATGGGGATCATGAGGGCGCTGCCATACACCTATAACAGGGACCTCCAGGAGGTAACACCACACCTCTGGCGGGCTGTGGAGACTGTTAAATCCATGATACGTGTTGTGAGGGGTATGCTGACGGGTATAAGGGTTAACAGGGAACGCGCCCTTGAACTTGCATCCTCGAACTTTGCAACGGCAACCGACCTTGCGGATCTCATGGTCCGTGAGAGGGGGATCCCCTTCAGGGTGGCCCACAGGATAGTGGGGAGGCTAGTTACAAGGGCCCTTGAGGACGGCCTCGGACCAGGTGATATAGACTCAGGCTACGTTGATGAGGTGAGCCTGGAGGTTACAGGGGATAAGCTCGGCCTTGATGATGAAACCGTGAGGAAGGCCCTTGACCCCCTTGAGAATGTAAGGGCAAGGATGGTTCCAGGCGGACCCGCGCCTGAAATGGTCAGGGAGTCGGTGGCAGAGATAAAATCCTTTGTCAGGTCCGAGATGTAAATCTATTTTTCCCTTCATGGATGTGACCCTCATTTCTGTATCTGAATCTCCTTTTAATGGCTGCAGAGTCAGAACCTGAATTTCCTACTTTTGATGGATAACACCCATTCGAAATTTTTATATATCATTTTTCACAGATAATTATTACATGAAATCCGAAACCGAACCAAAAATAATAGGTCTTCTGGCGGTACTTATAGGTATACTGATGATACTCTACCCCCAGCTTGTAGGGTACCTTGTTGGAGTATTCCTGATAGCCTACGGGTTACTCAAGGTATTCGCCGAATAACCGCAGTTTTCCCTTTTATTTACAGATGCTCCATACCAGTTCAAGGGCCTCACCTGGTTCAAGGACACCCGCCCTTGTCTCACGGAGCACCCTCTGTATCGAGTAGCGTCTGAGGTGAGGGTGCCTCCTCTGGACCTCCCCGAGGAGGGGACAGCCAAATACCCTGGAACCGCTGATTTTAAATGCTGATGCAACCGATCTGACCTCCTGCTTTGACGCTGCAAAGGCTGCAGGGAGATTTATCCTCAGAACACCATCGGTAACCTGGAGGGACTGGTAACCGGTTGCAAGGAGGTCCCCGAAGACCACGGTGTCCAGACCGGCCTCCTTCACCCTTCCGGTAACCGCGTCCTGTATCATCCCTGAGCAGCGACCGCAGGGATGGAACCTTCCCTCAAGGGCCTCCTCCAGGAAGTCGCTGAAGTCCACCTCTATGAACTCATGCCTCACACCCAGGGCGCTGCAGAGCCTCCCTATCCCTCTTTTAACATGACCAGGCAGTATGATGGTCCCCGGGTCAACGGTGAAGGCCTCGGGCTTCAGGCCAATATTCTTTGCAAGTATGAGGGAGAACGAACTGTCAACACCACCTGAGAGAGCAACACCCACCCTTACACCTGTTTCATCCCACTCTGAAAGGAAATTAAAGGCTGAAAGTTTATCAAGACGCATCCTGAGGGGCTCTTCAAGGACACGGGTGGCCATGAAGGATTCCCTGAGTTCCTTCACCCTTTCAAGGGCAAACCTCACCCGCATCCTCCTGACGCTTACATCGGTCATGGCCTCAACATGGACCCTGCCGGCACCGAGCTCCTCCCTCAACCTGCCGGCCACCCATCCACCCTTACCTATTATCAAGGACTTATCTGACCTGTCAGGTGCAGTTATCAGGAGGTCGCCTGTTTCATCATCCAGGACCACATCACAGATCCTTACCCTTGCATCATCATGGCCTATATCGGCCCTTATCCTTCCTATAATTTCAGCCAGCTCTTCCTTATCCATAAAATATATTATGCACCGTTGAAATATTAATATACATATAAGCCATGGGGATGTAAAGGGTAATGCCAAAGATAAAGAGCCTTCTTTTCGGTGACCGGGAGGAGGAGTGGAGCTACAAGAGGGAAAGTGAAAACATAATAGTGGGTTACGGTTACAAGAAGTTCAGCAAACCCCCGGTTATAGGCAAGAACCCACTCCTGCGTTCAAACACGGTGATCTATAATGATGTCACCATAGGCGACAACCTCAGGACAGGGCACAACGTCCTTATAAGGGAGAAGACCACCATAGGCGATGATGTACTCATAGGTACAAACACGGTTATCGAGGGCCATTCAAAGATAGGCAGCAATGTCAGCATCCAGTCAAACGTTTATCTCCCCAAGAACAGTTACATAGAGGACAATGTCTTCATAGGCCCCTGCGCCTGTTTCACCAATGACCGCTACCCTATAAGGGTCAAGTATAAGCTGAGGGGACCTATAATAAGGCAGGGCGCCTCTATAGGGGCTAATTCAACCTTCCTATCAAGGATAGAGGTGGGTGAGGGCGCCATGGTGGCCGCAGGTGCGGTGGTTACAAGGAATGTGCCTCCATGGTCACTGGCGATAGGTGCGCCGGCCCGTATAAAGGCACTCCCACCCAAACTGAGGGTTCCCAACAATATCTAGTGCATCCTACAGTTCATCAGGTCATATCTTCAGGGTTTTAGAGGGTGGAAGTCCACAACTTAGAGAGGAAAACCCAGGTTATGATCTCTAGCCTCATTGGATTCCTTTTTCTTAGCCCTCATGATCAGGGCAGACCCTCCATCCCTGAACCTGCATAATGCGTGGGTCAGCCCCTCCTGTAGAGGCCTATGATCTCTGCCTCTGCAAGGACATGCCCCTTCATAGCCTCAAGGACATCCTCCTTAGATGAGCCCGGTTCAAGGTCAAGGGTCGTGTCAAGGGCGTAAAGCATGAAGAAGTACCTGTGGACCCCTGAGGGAGGGCAGGGCCCGCTGTAGCCTATTTTTCCTGAATCATTGTAGCCCTGGACTGAACCATCAGGGAGTCTCCTTAGGTGGGGCACCTCTTCATCAAGTCCTCCTGAGTCAGGGGGGATGTTGAATATCACCCAGTGGGTCCAGACCTTTGATGGGGCGTCGGGGTCGTCGCATATTAATGCAAGGGATTCGGCCTCCTCAGGGACACCATCCCAGGAGAGGGGTGGTGATATGTTCTCACCATCACAGGTGTACTTTGAGGGTATCCTGCCACGGTCATTGAATGCGCGGGTTTTGAGGTTCATGGTATCACCTTAATCATTATATGTTGAAGGATATTAATTATTATTATGGATTTCAAGGTGAACCGTGCAGAGGACAACAGGATCTTCGTTGAGACAGAGTCATTCAGGAGGCTCATTGAGGAGCTTGAGGAACTTAAAGGGAGCCGGGGAAATATACTGCACGTTATAGGGGCTCCAGGGACAGGTAAATCCTCCAATATATATTATGGGATCCGCAAGCTCGGAATGAATGTCTATGAGGTGCCATGCAACCTGGAAACTGTTGAGGTCACCGCGGAGGAGGTTTTCAGATCCATACTAGAGGATGTGAAATCAGAGCTTGGAGTGGATTCAGCCGCTGATGTCTACAGACGGTTCGCTGAATTCGATGCCGTCCTCTTTGCTGACAGGTTCCATGACAGCCATGACTTCTCTGATTCTATGGGCTTCAGCCAGTGGACCCTTGGAGCTGGAGGCGAGGCCCTGAAGTTCTACCTGAAGTGTATCCGGGAGTACCTCAGATACAGGTCGGTCTTCAGGGACATGAATATCATATTCCAGACGGCCTGGAGGCTCCGCTTTCGAGGGAAGAAGCCTGATATCTTCACAGACATACCCGTCATATCACCTTTACTCTGTCATCTTCTCATGGTTCCCTTCAGGGCCGTGAAGATAGATTACACCCGTCAGGAGACCTTAAGTATTATAAGGGCCCATATGGACTGTGCAGATGCCGATGAGATTCAGGGGTACATTGACCTATACGGCTGCAGACCGAGGCTGATACTGGAGAAGATGAAATGCTGAAAACACTTTTAAGGTCAACGAGGATCAGCTGGGGAGCAAAGAACGTCCACATGTACCTTCTTGCCCTCACCTACGCATCCAGCGTGGATCCTCTAGGGTTTCTCATGGGACTTTTCCTTGTAACCCTCCTCTGGGGCGGGCTGTACTCACTCAATGACCTTACAGACATCGAGGTCGACAGGAAGGACCGGATGAAGAGCAGCAGACCCTTCATAGAGAACCATGTTGAACCATGGAGGGTTCTGGTCTTCATAGGAGCTATCATCATAACCTCCCTCTTGGTTTCATACATCCTCAACCCCATTTTCTCCCTTATCATGCTCCTCATGGTCCTTAACCAGTTCATATACACCCTCCCACCCCTGAGGCTGAAGGATACCATGCTGGCGCCCCTTGCAAGCACGGCAACAAACACGGTCCTCAGACTTGCTTCAGCCTCTGTACTCCTTGGAGGCTTACTTGTTGTTCCACCACCGGTTTATCTCATGATGTACCTTGCAGGGATGGGAACATACCTCATGTACAAGGAGAGGGGGCTGATGACAACGGCCGTATCCATCATCTTCTGCATAATCCTCGGCTATGCCTACCTTGAAGGGTACATCAGCATCCTCCAGATACTGATAGTTATACTCCCCTCCTTCATTGCAACGGTACCATTATACCTTTCAAATTTCACTGAGAGGGAGCGGATGGTTGAGATAGCCGACTTCATCTACCACAGGGTGCTGATGATTTTCTATCTGGGCTGCATAATCATACTTCTATACATGAAGGGTGCTTAGCATCAAGGGTCAGGGGTCCCTGTTTACATGATAAAAAAGTAGGAGTTGAACAACTGGAATAAATTAGAAGAGCTTACCCAGCTTTATAAGGGCCTTTGGGGAGACCTTTATGAGTTTCTTCACAAGCTCGGTGGTGCTCACCTTCTCAAACTCAACATCCTGGAATGCCTCTGCAATGGAGTCAAGTTCGCTGTCGCTGAGTGTGAGCATGTAATCCTTGACCTTGAGGTACCTGTCTATCTCCTTACCGATCCTCTCACGGCAGTCCCTTTCATACTCCATGAGCCTCTTCTCACTGACATCTCCATCGGCAACTGCAGCCGCAGCAACCCTTCCGGCCAGCATACCCCCGGTCATGCCGCTTATTATACCTCCACCGGTCAGGGGGTTCACCTGACCTGCAGCATCACCAACGACCATGAGGCTGTCTGCAACAAGTTTCTTTGGCATTCCACCAACAGGGTCACCGCCTATGTTGAGTTCAACTGGCTGCGCATTCTTTGTAGCGGGGCAGGACTCCACAAATTCAAGCAGGTGTTCATAGGCGCTCTTATCTGTTTCGGTTGAGAGTACGCCGAGGCCCACATTGGCTATGTCATCACCCTTGGGGAATATCCATGCATAACCACCCGGTGCCACGCTCCCGAAGTAGAACTCTATGCAGTTGTTGTCCTCCATTTCAACTCCCACCATCTCGAACTGGGCGGCTGATTCCATGTCCTTGGGCCTGGTGGCTGTTCTGAGGCCCCCCCACCTTGCAACCCTTGACTCGGGGCCATCAGCTGCGATGACTATCCTGGCCTTTATATCGAATTCCCTGCCCATGGATTCTGCCCTGACAAGGTAGCCGTCATCGGTCTTCTCCATGCCCGTTGCAAGGGTCTTAACCATTATCCTTGAACCGGCCCTTGCAGCATCCATGGCCATGTGCTTGTCAAAGACCTTCCTCTCGAGGATGTAGCCGGCCTCAGGGAGTTCAACCTTATCGGAGGTCAGCCAGACATCGGTACCGTTTGGTGATACGAGGCGTACACCATCAAGTTTCTTTGTAACCCAGCGGGGACTTGGCTTTATACCCAGGGATTCAAGACCACCGATTGACACTCCCTCAGCACACCTCTTTGGGGCTCCTATTTCTGATTTTTTATCTATAAGGAGGACTTCAGCTCCCCCGAGGGCTGCATGTTTTGCTGCTGTTGAACCGGCCGGGCCGGCGCCTATTACAAGGACATCTGTTTCAGTCACCATGATATTCACCTCTCAAGCGCCCTCACAGGGCAGGCATCTATACAGATATTGCATTCCTTACACATATCCTCTGAAAACCTGATGGATGTTTCCCGGACCTCTATGAGGTTGCGCGGACATACACCGGCGCATTCCCCACAGAACATACACCATTCCTTAACCTTCATGATATCAACCTGTAAAATCAATTACCTTAAAGGGTCCATTATCTGAGTGGATATACTTTGGGTCTTGCCCTATATATAGTTCCTAATCTTTTGGCGGCACCCTATTTATATCTTTCATTTCAGTGAATGCCCTCATAAACTATAAATTACATTCATGGCATAATAATATTAGAGGTTGCTAAATGAAGAGGTTTTTATTTCTAATTCTCGTTGCCGCGGCGGTAACGGTATCTGGATGTGTGAGTGAGGAACCCCAGTCCAAGAGCTTCTCTGACGGGACCCTGAACTTCACCTACCTGCTACATGGGAGACCTTTGATTCTGCCAGGGCACAGGGGGCCTTTGCAAGGGAGCCGGGGATTTCAAAGGATGTAATCGTTTACCTTGGTAATGACAGTTATGAACTTGCTGTTGCAAGGGTCACTGCAAGGGCTGGATACTACCTTAAGGATGCTGAGACTGTTAAGAACCAGATGAAGGATGAGTCAGGTGTGGTCTCTGCAGAGGTGAGGAAGGTTGATGGCCGTAACGCTGCAGTTGTGAAGGCTCTTGATTCAACAAGTTCAACCATATTCGTCTACATTAAACTTGACAGGAACAATGGCTACGCCTTCATGTACACATGGCCTAGGAACAACGACACGACCTTTGAGGAAATTCTAAGCAGGTGTCAGAATAACATAGCTATGGATCCTCAGAGTAAAACATGAACTTTTATTTTTTTGCTTTGGGTTCAAATAGAAAGACTTTTATTAAATAAAAAGTTAATTATTAATAAAAGGGGGAACAAGATGTCTAAAAAGAAGATTGAAGAGCAGATAAGGAGTAAGGATCCTGAGGAGCTTAGGAAGGAGGTTGATGAGCAGATAAAGACCAAAGGGGAGTATTCTGAGGAGCTCAGGAAGGAAGTTGATGAGCAGATAAAGACCAAAGGGGAGTATTCTGAGGAGCTCAGGAAGGAAGTTGATGAGCAGATAAAGGGTGATAAAACAGAAAAACTTAGAAAAAAGATTGATAAACAGATAAGAGGAGATAAAGATTAGTCATTAATTTTTAGTTTATTTTTTCCACCCGCTTATGATTGTTTGTATTAGTCATTAATTTTTAGTTTATTTTTTCCACCCGCTTATGATTGTTTTGCTTTTACCTCTTCTTCAGGTTTCATGGCGTTAAACTAATTTTTAATGATGTTGATCTCCTCTGATAATCTAACCACTTCACGTTAAATGGATATAGGTATATAAATATTTCTATTCCCTCCTTTTAGAAAAATTATTAAATATCATTATTTAATATGAGAAATGTAATTAATGGGAGGTGTTAAATAATGGGATCATCATTCAAATCCCCTGCTGATACAGCGAAAGCCTGTTCTGCGATCGCGGAACTGAAAGAAAAAGCACCACTTGGAAAGGTTATAGTTTTGAGTTTCCTTGCGGGTGCATACATAGCTTTTGGAGGCCTCTTGGCCGAAGTTGTAACTGGTGGAATGGCCAAAGCAGGATACCCTGCAGGTCTTGTTAAACTTGTCTTTGGTGCAGTGTTCCCAGTCGGGCTCATGCTTGTCATAATTGCGGGTTCTGAGCTCTTCACAGGGAACTGTATGTACATGCCATTTGGTATACTCGATAAGAGAGCAAGTGTCATGGGATTGATAAGGAATTGGGTAACAAGCTGGGTATTCAACCTTGTTGGAGCAGTATTTGTTGCTTACTTCCTTGCAGTTGCTACAGGTATCCTTTCAGCAGACCCCTGGCAGGCATCTGCCCTGCAGATTGCCAAGCTCAAGGCTCTTGGAGGAGTTGAGTTCGTTGCTGCAGGTAAAACCATAAAATCACTTACATGGACTCAGGCATTCCTCAGGGGTATTGGCTGTAACTGGCTTGTTTGTCTTGCAGTATACTTGGCGATTGCTTCTGATGATATCATAGGTAAAATCTGGGGAATATGGTTCCCTATATTCGCATTCGTTGCCATAGGATTCGAACACAGTGTTGCAAACATGTTCTTCATACCAGTCGGCATCTTCCTTGGTGGAGTTACATGGAGCCAGTTCTTCATAAACAACATGATACCAGTTACACTCGGTAACATTGTAGGGGGCGCTGTCTTCGTTGCGTGCCTCTACTGGTACACCTACCTCAAGGAGTAGGTATACCATTTACATTTTTTTTAAATGGAGGTGATAATATGAATATTGAATATGTTCCTAACACATGTCCTTACTGTGGTTGTGGCTGTGGAATGAACATAATATCAGTCAACGGGGAAATAGAGGGTGTTGAGCCCTGGAAAAGGCATCCCATGAATGAGGGAAAGTTGTGTCCTAAGGGTAACTTCGCCTACCAGTTTGTGAGCAGGGACGACCGTCTCAAAACCCCTCTGATAAAGGAGAACGGTGAGTTCAGAGAAGCATCATGGGATGAGGCCCTTGACCTCATCGCATCCAAACTTAAAGAATACCGTGAGGAGGATCCTGATCTCCTAGCATTCCTTGCATCTGCAAGGTGTACCAATGAGGAAAACTACAGCCTCCAGAAATTTGCCAGGGCAGTGATCGGGACACAGAACATTGATCACTGCGCAAGGCTCTGCCACGGACCATCAGTCGCTGGGCTGGCACAGACCTTTGGGTCAGGTGCAATGACAAATTCAATTATAGACATCGAGGAAGCCAGCTGCATATTCATTATAGGTTCAAACACAGCAGAACAGCACCCGCTCATATGGAGAAGGGTTCTCCGTGCAAAGTCCAAGGGCGCAAAATTAATAGTTGCAGACCCCAGGATCACACCAACAGCCAAACAGGCCGACATATACCTGCCCTTCAAACCAGGCACAGACATCCCGCTGCTTAACGCAATGATGAACGTGATAATCGAAGAGGGCCTGGAAGATAAGGATTTCATAGAGAAAAGGACAAAGGGTTTTGAAGAACTCAAGGAAGTAGTGAAGAAATACAAACCAGAGGATGTTGAGGAATTAACACTCACACCTGCGGATAAGATCAGGGAAGCTGCAAGGGTGTATGCAGAGGCAGACAGCGCAGCCATACTCTTTGCCATGGGTATAACACAGCACATTACAGGTACAGACAACGTTATTTCAACCGCAAACCTAGCCATGCTCACAGGTAACATAGGTAAGCCCGGTGCAGGGGTCAACCCGCTGAGGGGTCAGAACAATGTTCAGGGAGCCTGTGACATGGGAGCCCTCCCTGCATTCTATCCAGGATACCAGAAGGTCATTGATGAGGAAGCAACCGAGAAGATGACCTGTGCATGGGGATGCAGTGACCTTAAATGCACACCAGGGCTGACAGTCGTTGAAATGATGAATGCGGCTGAGAAGGGAGAGCTCAAGGCCATGTACATAATGGGTGAAAACCCCATGGTCTCCGACCCCGACATTCAGCACGTTAAGGAATCCCTTGAAAGCCTCGAATTCCTGGTTGTCCAGGACATATTCATGACAGAAACCGCTGAACTGGCTGATGTTGTTCTACCTGCAGCTGCCTGGGCTGAAAAGGACGGTACATACACAAGCACAGAAAGGCGTGTTCAGTACATAAGAAAGGCTGTTGAAGCTCCAGGTGATGCCAGAGAAGACTGGGACATAATATGCGACCTGGCAAAGAGGATGGGAGCCGAAGGATTTGACTTTAACTCCCCAGCCGAGATCTTTGAAGAGATAAGGGAGGTAACACCCCAGTACGCGGGCATGAACCCTGAAAGGCTTTCAAAACCAGAAGGTCTTCACTGGCCATGCCCCGATGAAAGCCATCCAGGAACACCAATACTTCACACAGAACAGTTTGCAACACCTGACGGCCTTGGAATATTCTTCCCAATAGAACACAAAGACCCTGCTGAAGTTCCAGATGAAGAGTACCCATTCATCCTTACAACGGGTCGTGTACTGTTCCATTACCACACAGGATCAATGACAAGGAGATCAGAGACCCTTGACAGGGAACTGCCAACAGGATTTGTTGAAATAAACGACGAAGACGCCTCTGAACTTGGAATCAGAAGTGGTGACATGGTTAAGGTCAGAACAAGAAGGGGTGAAATTGAGATAACAGCAAGGGTCACACCCGATATAATGAAGGGTGTTCTGTTCATCCCATTCCACTTCGCAGAATGCGCTGCCAACATGCTGACAAGCTCCAGCGAACTTGACCCTGCAGCCAAGATGCCGGAGCTCAAGGTTTCCGCAGCCAGTATAGAGAAATGAGGGGGCTTGATGATGGTTGAAGTAAACGATATGTATTATGCTTTTTCAGAGAATGAAGAAATTGCAGAAAAAGGTGAATATGGAGGGGCCGTAACCTCACTGCTGAAATTCCTGCTTGAAGAAGGAATCGTTGACGCGGTTCTAGCCGTTAAGAAGGGTTCAGATCTCTACGATGCCGTCCCAACCCTGATAACAGATCCCAATGAGGTCATAGAATCTGCAGGTTCACTCCACTGCGGTACACTCAACATTGCAAAGGTCATCACACGTTACCTTAACGGCGCAAGGGACATGAAGATAGCTGTCACAACAAAGCCATGTGATGCCATGACAATAGTTGAGGTCGCCAAGAGGGGTAAGATAGACAGGAACAACGTGATAATGGTGGGTGTTAACTGTGGAGGAACACTTCCACCTGTAAAGACGAGGCAGATGATAGAAGAAGTATATGAAATGGACCCTGACGACGTTATCAAGGAGGAAATAGCAAAGGGTAAACTGATAATTGAAACATCAGACGATGAAAAGGGCATCAGTGTTGATGAAGTAGAAGAGATGGGTTACGGTAGAAGGGCCAACTGCAGAAGATGTGAGAAGAACATACCAAGGATGGCTGACCTTGCACTGGGTAACTGGGGTGTTATAGGACCCCTGGCCGGCAAGGCAACCTTCGTGGAAGTAACATCTGAAAAGGGTGCTGAAGTCCTTGAAAAGGCAATAAACGCAGGAGTGATTCATGTAGAGGACCCAATACCCAAGGGTATTGAAATACGTGAAAAGATTGACCAGGCAATGGTTAACCTTGCAACCAAGTGGCAGAAAAATGACTTCAGTGAAGAAAGCGGTGCTGAAATCCTTATGAACCTTGATAAGTACATGGATGACCTGAACCGCTGCATCAAGTGCTACAGCTGCAGAGAAGCATGCCCGATCTGTTACTGTGAAGAGTGTTCACTTGAAACAAGGACTCCTGAATGGCTTGAAAAAGGTAAACTTCCACCATCCCCTGTCTTCCACCTTGAGAGGATGATGCACATGGTGGATTCATGTACCAACTGTGGCCAGTGTGAGGAACTCTGCCCTGCAGAGATACCCCTTGCAAGGATATGGCATGAAATAAACATCAGGGTACAGAACACCTTCGGCTACAAGACAGGGTTTGACACAGGTCAGGAACCTCCACTGACCCATAAATAAAAAAACCATCCTATTTTATTTTTTTAAGGTGATACGATGATTATAGATCAGTTACTGGAAAAAAACCAGGAATTCCTGAGGAATTTTAAGGGTGAAGACCCCGGTAAAAGACCGGCCAAGAAACTTGCCATCGTAACATGTATGGACACAAGGCTAACAGACTTCCTTGAACCTGCAATGGGCCTTGAAAGGGGTGACGCCAAGATCATAAAGAATGCAGGTAACACCATAACAGATGATGCACTTAGGTCACTTGTGGTTGCGGTGCACTCCCTCGGCGTCGAGGAGATCATGGTCATAGGGCATACTGACTGCGGAATGGCAAATGTTGACTTTGAAAGACTCCGGGAAACCATGGAAGAGAAGGGAGTCCCCCGTGATTTTATTGAGGAACTTGGACTGGAGGACTGGATCCTTGCAATTAGTGATGAGGAAAAAAATGTTATTGAGGGTGTCAGGACCATCAAGGAATTTAGGGCAATCCCCCATGATATACCTGTCCATGGATTGATAATCGATGTGAGGACTGGAGAACTTAAGGTTCTTCATCGAGACTGATTCATTTATTTTGTCTCATTTTTCATCAATACTATAAAACAGGATTACGCAACTCCTCAACGCTTATAACCGGGATTTTCATATTATTCATTGTTAGGGAGTGGACAATTGGATAGATAGACAAAAAAATAGTTCTTGTGGTATGCTTTGTACTTGTTGCAGCTTTATTTCAATCCCATTTTGGTCTGATTTTAACTGTCTTGTTTTGGAGAGGAGGGTGGGTGTGCGTGTTCATTTCAATCCCATTTTGGTCTGATTTTAACTGTCTTGTTTTGGAGAGGAGGGTGGGTGTGCGTGTTCATTTCAATCCCATTTTGGTCTGATTTTAACGTGGCTTCCGGAATACCGGGGAAGCCACCGTGATAAATTTCAATCCCATTTTGGTCTGATTTTAACTATCCTGCTTGATAAACCCATATCCAACTCATCATAATTTCAATCCCATTTTGGTCTGATTTTAACACTCAAAAAAACGAGGAGGAAAGAGAACGGATAAGAATTTCAATCCCATTTTGGTCTGATTTTAACCCAGAGAGCCCTGGAGGAATCCGGGGCCATCAAAAAGATTTCAATCCCATTTTGGTCTGATTTTAACCACCGCCCGAGAGGGTGGTGGAGGAGAACGCCAGAGCCCTCCATTTCAATCCCATTTTGGTCTGATTTTAACTTCTTCGAGGTAGTAAGAGAAATGGATGAGGACCTCTATATTTCAATCCCATTTTGGTCTGATTTTAACCGAAATAGAGCTTGAGGACGAGACCAGCGCAGATCCGCATTTCAATCCCATTTTGGTCTGATTTTAACCTTCCTCGCAGATCCTCCTGAAGATGTCTTTATTTCAATCCCATTTTGGTCTGATTTTAACGCCCTTTTGGGGGGTGGGGGGTGTGCCCCCACCTACATTTCAATCCCATTTTGGTCTGATTTTAACTTTTAGGGTGATTTGGAAGCCCCCATGGCCCTTGTTCTCGATTTCAATCCCATTTTGGTCTGATTTTAACTTTTGTCTTTTCGTATTCTTCTTTTGATTGTTTTTTTCATATTTCAATCCCATTTTTGTCTGATTTTAACATTGCCTTCGTCTCCAAGACGTCGGTTATTATCTCCTATTTCAATCCCATTTTGGTCTGATTTTAACTGAAGGACACGGACACAACCCAGTAGGGTGAAAAAAAATTTCAATCCCATTTTGGTCTGATTTTAACTGTGTGTGGAGTGTTTTTCGGATCGGGTTGTTATTTCAATCCCATTTTGGTCTGATTTTAACTTTCGTTTTTCCCCTGTGTGCCTGATGGGTGGTTGTGATATTTCAATCCCATTTTGGTCTGATTTTAACGGGAGGTGAATAGAAATGGGACTCCTCGATGTTTACGATTTCAATCCCATTTTGGTCTGATTTTAACAGTTAGAAAAACGATAGACAAACTAAGTGATATTTACATTTCAATCCCATTTTGGTCTGATTTTAACTATAGTATAGACGATATAGAATAGGGTAGAACAATTTCAATCCCATTTTGGTCTGATTTTAACGAACATACAAGAAAGCAGGGAACAAAAACCCCAAAAAATTTCAATCCCATTTTGGTCTGATTTTAACGCCTGCAACCGTCCAGGATCATCAGTTTCCCAGCTGCATTTCAATCCCATTTTGGTCTGATTTTAACTGGTACAGAAGTACCACGACGGATTTGGAATGGAAAAAAAATTTCAATCCCATTTTGGTCTGATTTTAACGGCTTCTGAGCCAAACGTACTTTCCTTTTGAAATCCAGTTTCAATCCCATTTTGGTCTGATTTTAACCGTTTTTGCTTTCATTTTTTATCACCTCTTTTTTTCGTTTCAATCCCATTTTGGTCTGATTTTAACGAAATCGCCAACCTCCTACGCGAACACACCAAAAAGTTTCAATCCCATTTTGGTCTGATTTTAACAGGGCGGTTTTTTCCTTTAATTTGTCTGTTTCTTTCTGAAATTTCTCCTTTCAGGTATATAAATTTGTCGACCCTTGGTAATGCACTTTATTTATAAAGGTGGACGACTTGACAGGACATCTTCAAATCAAAAAATAGGAGACTAAAATAGTCTAAAGTAGTTTTTAGATGATTTTGGTGGGGTAGGTGGTTGTTAGGTTTTCATGGGTTGGTTATTGGCTAAGAGGGGTTAAAGTAACTTGTTGTTATTAAAATCTTCGGTCGGATTCTGATGGGGATAGACGACCAAATGAAAACCCCTTAAAGCAATTAAAGACAAACCATAATGGTCTAAATTAAAAAATAGGAAATTAAAACGTGCAAGAGGATATTAACATGTGTTGTCTGCTATCTTTGAACTTTGTCTCTCCAGGACTATTTACTAAGGTTTTTTTCAACACTTTTAGAGGTCTAAGAATATTTTTTTCGAACTTCATCTGAAAGCGATTTTAGGGCTTCTTCAAAGTAAGACCGTGGTCATTAACTTTAAAGGGAGGGAATTGGGGTGGGTGACCTTTTCGATTGTGGAGTCCCAGTCCTTGATTTTTTGTCAAATTGTGATGAGATAATACTCTTTAAGGTAGACTATGATGGGGCTATTTTTTCCATTCCTGTCATTACGGAGAGATTATTTTTTTCAGATAACCTTATACTTCATATACAACAAAAAGTGAACGTTCCCGTTGGGGTACTTATCGTAGCTTATATTCCTGTTATACGTGTATGCCTTTGTTAGACGCTTTTTAAGATCCTCTGAATAACTATTATCGAAAACCGTTATATTGGACGTATTATTTGTAGGATCTACTGTTTCAAGGGTTGTTCGATTAAATGAGGTAGTGGGGGGTTTAGTAGGTTGTTTAAGGTCTTGGTTGGCCGTATCCCCATATAATTTCCTATTCTGTGGTCATTTTATGTATCTTTCTCCACGTTTAGGTTGGTTCCATTAGATGTAACGTTCCAGGGTATTGAAAGGAAATATGTTTTCCAGAATATGTTCCTTCTGTCTGGTTTTTTAAGGAGGGTTGATTTTATGACTGGGAGGAGTAGTATTCCTAGCCGCATTCTTTGGAAAATTGGCACAGAATTATCAGCCTATGAGTAGGCCTATGAGTAGGATTAGTAGTATTTTTTAGGTAGCAAGCCCCTACATGAGAAAATATAAAAAATTGTTGATTATAGGATTAGGTGGTTGAATAATAAAAAAGGAAATTGTACGGGATTTTTATGGTAATTATGTAATATGTAACCATGTGTTACTTGCTTCAATGAGTGAGGTGAATTCTCCTATTTTTATTATATATGTAACCTTGCTTGATCTCTTATTACATAAGAACCTCTATGACCCTCATGTTCATTTTCATATATCATAGAAAAACTTTTATATATCCTAGAGAAGATAATTATTATTGTATTTTACTTCCCGTAGGAGTGGTGGATGTGGTGGCATCTTAGTAGATGGCGCTGCGTAAACTTCCATATCTGCCCCTTTTATGGGGCTAAAAAAGTGGGTGATAAGATGAGAATTAGAAAAACGAGAAGTGAAAGAGAATTTGATGAAGTGATTGATGAGTACTTCACTTTAGGTTATAAAGAAGAGGAAAAAGGAGAAAAAAGTATTAGAATGATAAAACCAAGATATGGAGGTCTCCTATCCCACATATTAATTCTACCTACTGCTTACCTGGTGGACTTTTGGTATTGGCAATATTCTTTGGGCTTGGTACAATTATAAGAAGAATTCTGATAAAGTACTAATAAAGTTGGTTGAAGAAGAATAATTATAATCTTTTCTTTTTAATCTATGAATTTATGAAATATGTGTATTATCCTTCTTCTAATTCCATTTTTTTCTCGACCAACATCCGATCACACCTGCTCTAGTAGATATGTGGTTTTTTGTTTTGGATTCATATGATATTTATTCGTTATAGAGAACTATAACGAATATTGGAAGGGTCCTGCACTGGGGATCAGAACCACACTTTCATCTGTGATGTACTAAAACAGGCACTGCTCGATTTTTATGGTTCTAAAAATGTTATTAAACTGTTAATACATTCAGATCTCTCATTCCTGGTGTCTATCAAAAAATATTTATAGAATTCAGTTTTATAGTACGAATGGGTGGTTAAAATGTCTTTTATAAAACCCATGACCCTTGATAAGAAGATATCTTACCTGACAAGCATTTCAGTCATGATAATATCAACCATAACCCTGGTCCTCTTCATTGCAGGCCACCATGTTTCTGCAGGAAGCTCCTTCTTTTTTGATAACAATCCCGTAACATCCATAAGTTTCATTCTCCTTTCAATATCAGTACTCACGGTAAGATACTCGGAAGGAGCAGCATCCCTTGCCCTTGCAGCCATCCTCTTCATCCTCCAGGTTACAGGAAACTGCAGCTGCATACAGGGGCTGCTCAACCTCCAGCTCCCGGCTGCATGCACCGTGACATCAGCACTCATCATAGTGTACACAACAGCCATAATACTCTTCACATTCAGGTGTTACCATGCAGCCCAGCTGTGCTGCTACATTGCAGGCACCGTTGGCTATGCAGCATTCCTCTCGGGCATTACGGGTGTCATTGAGACATCACCCAGGCTACAGACATCCCCTGCATCGGCAATCATCCTTCTCCTCCTGGCTGTGGGCTTCCTCAGCACCAGAACATCGGAGGGGCTCGTGGAACCCCTATACTCTGAGAGGATAGGAGGCTACACAGGCAGGATGCTCATCCCGGTCATGATGGCAGCCATCACACTCACAGCCCTCATAATAATCACTGCAGAGGAATACCTTCCCTTCTCCACCGAGATATTCCTTGCAGCAGTAAACCTAGCCCTTGCCATCATCATAATAACCTTCACGGCCTACAGGCTCAACCTGGTTGACACCGAGAGGATAAGGAACCAGAAAAGGATGGAAAGAACCTGGAAGTTCTTCAGGAACGTTATTGACCACAAGGAGGAGGCTGTAACTGTCCTGGACGGCACCGGCAAACCGATCTATGAGAACACAGCCATGAAGGAACTGGGGATCACCTATGGAGGATTCTGGGATGAGATGAAGAAGAGCAAGCTGCCACAGCCCGTTGAAACCTTCAGGGCAAAGGGAAGGTACTTCACGGGGTGGATGATCCCCCTGGAGGATGGGGGTATCATCTCACTCATGGATGTTACAGGCATAGTGAGGATACAGGATGACCTGAGGGCGAACATTGCAGAGAAGGAGGCCCTCCTCAGGGAACTCCACCACAGGGTCAAGAACAACCTCCAGATAATCCTGAGCCTCATAAACATCCAGCTCCATGATGCGGATGAAGGGGCAAGGGAGGCCCTCATCGCCATACAGACAAGGGTCCAGGCAATGGCCATGATCCAGGAATCCATATACAGTAAAGGGGACCATACGCTGGTCAGCATGCAGACCTGCACCTCAAGGATAATCGATCACCTGAAGTCGGTCTTCGATGCCTGGAGTATTGACTTCCACCTGGACAGTGATGTGAAAGTCAACCTTGAAACAGCCATGCCACTCGCACTCATAATAAATGAACTGGTCTCAAACGCCCTGAAACACGCATCCCCGGGGAGGATAGAGGTTGAGATCAGAGAACAGGATTCAGGGTATCATTTAAGGGTGGCTGATGATGGTGCCGGGTTAAAGGATTTTAAGGCAGGAACAGCCCTGAAACTTGTAAGGGCCCTTGTAGGTCAACTTGAGGGTGAACTGAGGATACTCACCATGGAGGATTCACGGGGCACAGAGTTCATGGTACCCTTCAGGGAACTTGAATACAGGAGGAGAACATGAATTCAGGATAGCAGAACCGTCCTTGAGGGTTTCACCCCCAGCTTATGGGGATCCTTCATTGATTTTCTGAGAACCATGAACATGACACTTACCTTCTCAGGAAACATTCCTTTCTATTATGGTCTTCCCGGAATTTCCCTCTCCTTAGGGTATCCATGTAAAAGGATCTGCTCATGAATGAAGTCTATCTCAAGGCTGTCTTCCGGAAGGTCCATTATAATCTGGAAGAGGTCCCTTGCAGAGGTCCCTCAAACCTAGGGGTGATGATACCCCGGGTATCCCTATTCTCTTAAGGTCTTAGGTTTTCATATAAGTCATCCTGCAGGCTTTATTAATAATTTGATCTGTTCATGAGGGAACCATCCAGTTTAGATGATAAATTTTTTTGACTCATCAGATATTTATGAGACATGAAAGATATATCCATTAACAGTAAATATTAATTATGGTGATCCAATGGTTTACTGCTGGAACTGCGGAGAGAAGAACCGCGACGATGCAAGGTACTGCTTCAACTGCGGCAGGCCCCTGAAGGACAATGCTGGAGGAAATGGGGGTGAAGAGAAAGAGAACCCCTGCCCTGAAGTGGTTCTCAGGGGGGATGATACCGAGAACCTGGACATGCTGACCCCTGAAAACTTTCTGAGGGACATGAAGACCCTTGAGGAATACAACAGGAGAATCCTCAAAGCTGCAGAGAAGTTCAGAAGAAGAAAGATCAGGAAGAAGGACTTCAGCAGAATGCTTGAGAACCTTAAAGATGCCATAAGTTCGGAACTGGATGCCCTCAATGATGAACTTGTCTGCATCAGCCCGGCGGTCATGGAGGTCACGGTATCATGTCACGGGGATGACCCCGTCATCCTGGAAGTTAAAACCGGTGCAGATAAGGAGAAACTGCAGGGTTACATGGGGATGGTTGTGAATAAGATGGCTCAAGACGCGGGTCGCGGGAACTATGAGAAACTGCAGGGTTACATGGGGATGCTTGAGGAAATAAAAAGGGAGGGTAAGGAAATGCCTGAAACACCCGCCCCCGGCGAGGACCATGAAGAGGAATTCAAACCCCCTGCAGATGCATCATGGATAGAACTCTGCCCTGTCTGCAGGAAGTCGAGCCTTGAACCCTACACCGAGAAGAAGCTCATGGGCCTTTTAACAGAGAATGGTTACCGGTGCACTGAATGCGGCGCTGTATTCGCAGGTAAGGATGACAGGTATTCCCTTCAAAGGGTCGGGGATGAAAATAATGCTACATGGAGGACCTATGCCCACCAGGCCCTCACCGGGGAGGAATGGACCAGGATAGCCCACGGTGGAATGTCAGACGCCCTCCAGAGGGAACATGATATTAAGAGGTGGCTTGATGATGCAGCGGCCGGGAGGGTTAATTTCAGGGAACCCGAGTCCCCGGTGATCCTCAAGAAGAATGAGAGGGCTGTCCTTGTCCTTGAAGGGGTGAGCTTCTGGGAGCCAAGGGCTGTCCGCCGCACCATAGGAACCTACGGGGGACCGACCGTAAGGGTTTCAAAGAATGTTTCCCTGCGCCTGGGGGGATTGCAGGCCCGGAGCGAGTCCCAGGAGGAGCTCAAGGAGATCGACAGGGGGGTCCTGGTCCTGACGAACCGGAGGATGATATTCGCCGGATCCAAGCGTACCATAAATATTGACCTCAGGAAGATACTATCCATTGATGCCTACAGGGATGGTATAGCCTCAAGGCGGGAGAACAAGCAGAAGACAGAGTACTTCCTCAACACCGACAGTTCAGGGATCAGCATCAGCGTCGATGGAAGAACCTACGATGTCCCCGTGACGGGACCGGTGCTTAAGACGGTGATTGAGGGGATGATAAGAAGCCTCTGATACCCTGGATAAAACGAATTAAGGGTTTATCCTGTCATGATGCCATGCACCGTCAGGTTGTGAATAGGGTTCTGGAGATAGGCAGGCCTCTTTTTAGCACCGCTGGAACAGTACATGTTAAGTCTCTCTGACCTCTGAAGGATGATTCATTTCCCTCCTACTGCTCTGTCATGTATAGGTATACAACGAAGTCCCTGTTTTCGTAGACCCTTTCAAGGTAGGTGTGGTTGAGGCTGGATACATTGATGAGTGACGGGTTATAGAAAATGAAGCCTTCAGAGACTTTGAATGTGAAATTACCTGTTGCTTTAAGTCTTTTATCGAATACAAGGTATCGAGTGCCGTTTTTTGAGATTTCTTCGGCTGTGGGCATTCCTCCTTTTTCATAGAGGAGGGGGTTAACCGGTCTGTTCGTATAGGCCATCACGAAACCCGCTGTGAAGTAATTTGAAAAGGAGATGGTCCCATTATCCCCTTGTTTATTGAACCATTCTGCAAGTTCAACCTCTGATTCAGCTGGTGGCGCGATCACAACTCGCCCATGGTGTGTCAGGGCACCGTAATCTGCAATGTTCTTACTGGAAAGGTTGCTAAAACCCTGGAAGGTTGCCAGTATGAGTATCAGTGCCAGAAAAATCCATGCCAGATTTTTATCCTTTCTCTGGATGCTTTTAAATGCTGAAATCAGTCCACTGGCGGCCAGAATACTGAGAGGGATCATTATATAGATCAGAACACGGTATGTTATAACGTTGATTCCAAAATAGTAGGCCTTTGATAGCAGGAGCACTGCAAGGATCCATAATAGGATTATCCTGTCTTCAAGCTCGAATCTTTTAAGGGCAGTTATCACCCCAATGGCAGATAAGATGATGGCGGGATAACCCAGCGCATTGGGGTACTTCAGGATGCTGAGTCTTCTTGAAGTCTGCAGGGCTGTGCTGACACCGCCGGGACCTGTATTCTTGAAATAAATGGCAGGCGCCCACCACAGTGCAGCGATTAAACCTGCTGATATGATGAAGAGGATGTAGCTGAAGAGCACCCTGCCTATCACTGAAAGGTTCCTTTCCATGTAAAGCTCGGAGCCCATGATCCCGAGGGTTATGATTGTGACTGTGAATCCGAGACAGAATGTTGCAGCTGGATGTATAAGTGCGATTAAGCCCATTAAAAGTCCGGATATAACAGCTGTGATGGGTTTATCCTCTTTAAAAAATTTATAATAAAAGTAAATACTCAGGGGGAAGAATATGAGGGCCATGTTCTCGGGCAATGCTTGAACAAGTCTTGCTGAAATTGCGCCGGAAAATAGAAGGATACCCGCAGCAAGGCCTATCATCTGATTTTTGTAGAATTTTGAGGCGACAAAGCTAACTGATAAGACAACAAGTCCTGCCAGAAAAGGCTGCATGAATCTTGCAGTTTCAAAGAGCCCTGTTCTTAAAATGTATGATAAAAGGATGAGGGTGAAGTGAAAGATTGGGGGATAATTTATTATATTCCCTGCAGGAGCATTATAAATAGGGTCGAAGAGGGTTAGGCCCTCTGTAATGTAAACCTTTGAAATGTGTATATGATAAAAGATGTCCCATCCAAATGGCCAACGGTAGCTGAGGGTTACAAAAAGAACAGCTAGGAATACTATCAGAGATGGAACAATGTAAATGGCCCTGCTATCTGAATTTTCCATGTTCAGCTCCCTCTATTAATCAGGTTGATGATTGTGTTATGATTATTAATGTTACAAACTGATTCTCTATGCCGGGTCTATTTAAGTTTTTCTATGTTTAGAGGAGATTGAACTTTCTGGAAAGCAGGAAAGGCTCCTAATTCCGATAACCATTGATTTATTTTCTAACTGCCGGAATGGACTTCATAGCGGATCATCCACTTTCATATTATCATTCCTGTGAGTTATCCCTCTCTCGTTCGGGGGACTTTTTTTGCTTCGATGATAGGCCTCTTCATCTTCAGAAGCAGGTTTTTCTTATGGAATCAGGTGCCTGTTTAGAAATAGTTAGAAAGAGGATTGAAAAGGATTTAATAACAACACATTTAGGGTTCATCTGTGACAGAAAGTGGTAAAGAGTATATCATAGTGACAGCAATAATTGAGTAGAGAGTACCTGGGCGTCCTGAGGATTAACACTGTATAGGGATGTGAGCTGGTCTTCAACCTGGTACATGGGCGTCCTGAGGATTTTATTAAAACCCATGAAGATTAGGGGAAGTGTAAGTACCCGAAAACAGCAGCTGCCCTTAAGTGTCCGGATCCGGAACGATGCACCAAAACAACATTTATTAAGTTCTTTCCTTTAACTATGAGATAACTTCAACTGTATGGAGAGAGAATTCCATGAAGAAAATTGGTGGTTTAACAATAATCGACATAGCAATAATCCTATTTGTATGCTCTGCAGTAGTCTATGGTTTTATCAGAACTGCTGACATTGATTCCAATCAGGAGGTATTTACATTTGATGTCTCGGATATTTCGAAGGTCGAGACGAAATACAGCGAATTTTATAGCAGGGGCAAAGTAGTTGAGAGTAAGATAAGTGGATATAACTCATTAACAAAAAGAAAGGAAGAAATACGTGGTGAAGTCCTGTGGGTAGGATATTTAAACGGTTATCTAAGTATCCTGATAGATGTTAACGGTGAAAAATTGCTTGCAGGACCATATCAGAACAAGTTTGCAGATTTCTATATTGATTCAATTACTCTGCAAGCCACCGGTAAAAAAGACGCCGTTGATGTTGTTATCAAACCACGACGCATAAACAGGATATCGGACCTGATTATAGATGTACCTGGTGTGAATTATGAATTGACCACCAATATTCCCATCAAAAACTATGATGTTTCTAAATTCCAGGAACTCTCAAAAGAACTGTATATTAAAGAAAAATATGTGCCCATAAACCTGAATGTTCAGCAGGAAAGAATAGAAATTTTCAAGGCAACCCCCAGCACCCTTAAAATAGCCGATAGAATTCTTGGGGATGTAAACGGGCAGACAGATTTCATAAACCTGAGAATATACAGTGCAGACAAAGCAGTCATTGAAAAGATAAAAAGCAAATACGATGTGGTAAAGATCATAGACCTTAAATCACTCTAAATAATCAGGGAGCACAGTTTTATGAGTCAGATTTACAGTATGGCAATAAAAACCTGCAGAAGGATTGAGTCTGAAATTAAGGGTATGCTGCTTTACAACATATTTTTAAAAATCCTTTTGAGTGTTGAGAAAATATGGTTAGACAGTTACTTCAGGAAGGCTTATCCCAGCGGTAAATTCCTTAAATTTCTTGAGAAGAGCCATGTACTGAAGAATCATATTTTTGCCCCCCCACTGTTCATCCTGGCATTCTCTATATTTATGATAATGGCATCAACTCCAGTTTCATGGAAACTGCACCTAACCATACTAATAGGCTTCATCTTTTTTTTCCTGTTTTCCATGATAATACCAAGGTTCATCCTTAAGGACATGGAATATTATCTGAAATTCAAAAGTGAAGATATCAATTCCATCGGTCTAACACTATTTCTGGTCAGCATAATATTCTTCATTATAACAATCACGGATGTTGGCGGTTTACCCCTCCTCCATCCAACCCTCAGATACAGTCTTAACCCGAAACTTACAATTCCAGCATTCCTCATGATCCCTGCAACAGCATTGATATCATTCCATCTCCTTGAAAAAATGAAGGAAGGCAGCATAGATAGGGCAAGGGTGAAATTCAGAATAATGGTACTGGCTCTTATCTGCGCTGCTTTTTTAACCCTTCTTGGCTACAGGACCCCGGTGGTGGCATTGATTCTGATTATTGCCATCATGGGGTATTATACTGGACTATTTGATATATGGGAGATTCTGGGATCATTCCTCTTCGCATTCCTTGTAATTATGGGTATAGGTTACTTCAGGTCTGTGGAGGAATATTCAGTTACCAGCATCAGCGCCATGAACTTTCTTAAGATGCGAGCAGCCTTCACCCTCAACGTCCTCGACATGTTATCCCATCTCTCGGGACCAACCGGTGCTTTACATGGTGACCTGATCATGAGCATGATCCCGGGCCCTGGGGATGGACCAAGAACCTTGATAGGGAAGCTTATTTCCTGGAGAACTGGTGTGACAATCACTCCAACAATCTTTGGGCAGATGCTTGTGGATTTCGGCACAGCAGGTGTGGCTGCGGGAATGGGTATACTCGGGTTAATTACGGGAGCCGGTTACAGGATAATGAAAAAAACAGGGGACACATTTTACATCATGCTCTACGCCCTTATAATGGCCTATCTCATCATATCTGTTGAGACAGGTATTCTTGACCAGACAGTGATGGGTTATTTTGCGGCCGGAGGCGCTATATACCTTTACAACATTGTTAAAATAAACAGGCATTAACTTTACCGGCGGGGCGGCTCCCTCCTCAAGGACCGGTGCTTAAGACATTAATTGAGGGGGATGATAAGGAGCCCCTGTTAGGGTCCTTTCTGTTTCTGGATGCATCCCGTACCTTCTGTATGGGTACTATGGTAACAGTAAATATTATAATAGAAGTCACCGTAAAATAGAAATCGTCAGGGTGGTTATTGATGGAGACAAAATTCAAGGATTTTTATGATATACTAGTTGAAAATCTTGAGTCATTCAATGGTGAGTACGCATCCTTCATAGATTATGGACCTCAACTCTTTAAACTTCTGTCGGATTTACTGGGGTATGAGGGTCTTAAAAGCCAGTTAAAACTTAAAATCAGTGCAGCCATAGCATATTATGTCGTGCCAATGGATGTTATCCCTGAAACCGTTTATGGTGCCTACGGCTACATTGATGATATCTTCATAACAACCTATGTGATTCGCCTCCTGGCAGATGTATACGGTTATAAGTTCTTGGAGAACTACTGGGAAGGCGAGGATGATCTTGAAAATGTGGTTGAACTCTGCTATGAAAGATCAAAGGACGTACTCCGGGAAAAGACAACGGATGTACTTAACTATGTTGGCCTCATATAGTCGTCAAGGCCGACCCTGTTTTCCCAGTTTTTCTCTTCAAGCATACTTAGAGTATCATGGATGGATTCACTTTTTACATTCAATTCGATGAGGACTTCAAAGCAGCCATCCTTCTGTATTATCATACACTTTTTCATGAATCCCATGAATGGATTGAGTTCTTCCATGGTATCCATTAATTGATTTCGATTTATAATTCCATTCATGAGGAGGTTGTGGCTTTCATCGGTGCTCTGGTTTATATGGATTATCTCCTTTCTGCTGGGAGATGCCTGTTCTGTTGCTGGTTCTGGTTCAGCTCCAGTGTATATCCTGTAGATCTCTTCAAGTTCCTCCCGGTGTTTGAGTTCGAATCCTTCACCTGTTTCTTCGACAAGGTCGTGATCCTGGAGGATCATTATATTGATATCCAGCTGCTGAGGGTCCTCAAAGGAGTCAATTAAATCCTCTCTTTTGAATGGTCCATCAGCCACAGCGTCTTTCATGGATAAAAAGGTCTCCCATGCCATTATCTTATCATAGCATTCCCTGCACTCATCACGTGTACTGTCCCCTGTACTGTAAAAACTGGATTTTGGCAGGGTCCTGTTACAGATGCGGCACTCCTTCACCATATTCGAATCTTTAACAAGCTCTCCTTCACCGTACTTTGAGTAGAACTCTGTTAATTTACTGTCATCTATCAGGGTGTAATTTTTGAAGGCGTCCTCTTCAATAAGGTCGAATTCCTGAAGCTCCCATATGAATCCCTGTATGTTTACGCGTTCCTCTTCACTTTCTATGATATCATCAACTCTGAATTTAACTCCGGGTTCAACCCTTTTTCTTATTTCAGCAAGGGAGAGTGCAGCGTTCCTTTTACCTGCACAATCCTTACACTCCCTGCCCTTTCCTGTCACATAGAACTCTGTAGCAGGTTTGAGTTCTCCGCATATGGGGCACTCGGTTTCCTCTTCCTCTGCTTCATGGTCTTCTGTTCTGTCGGTTACCCCGGGTTCCTGCCCCTTCTCCTTCATGATTTCCTTGAGTTTTATGTTCTCTATGAGGAAGCTGTTAACGGTTTCATCAGATTTTATCCTGCATGAACCATCCCTGTAGTCGAGGAGACCGAATTCATCAAGTATCCAGACCATTCCCTGGAACTCGATTCTCTGAGATTCATCCATTTTAGCGGTTATTTCTTCCAGATGGAATTCTTCCCCTGGTTTAAAGGTTTCAAGTAATCTTTCAAGGGATTCCAATGCGTACAGTGTCCTTGAACATTCGGTGCATAGAACCTGAGGAGAACTTCCCACTTCAGCCCTGCAGTTGAGGCATCTGCCGGGTTCACCACCACGTGTCCTGAATTTATTTTCCGGTTCTCTGGTTTCAGAGTCACTATTCAGTTCCATCCACCACATAGACATGGGAAGCACGTCCTTATGATATCAAGATTCACTGCACCGCCCTTTTCCCCACTGCCAACTTACAAATGATTTTTTTACAGATTTTTCAGGGCATTAATACAGACTTCCGCAGTAAATGAATGTTTACACATAAAAATTTAATATTCCTTCACATACTTAAGCCTTTCATATACAGACAAATAAAAAACTTTATCTATTAATTTCAAAAAAAAACGTTTAAAGGGTATTCAGTGTCTTAAGGGGGTTTTCCCATAAAAAAAGGACCAATTTCAGATAGAAAATCTAATTTCTGGATCCATAGGATAGATCCTGATTTACTTGAGGATGTATCAAGAAACCTGGTTATAGGAGCTAGAAAGAAGAGGAGCAGGAATGTCAACAGTATACGCCCCAATGACAGGATATTCATCTTCGCACCCATTATAGTAAACGGGCGGAGGAACCTGACCTTCATTGCATACACCATGGTTGATGGGGTCTACAATGATAGCGGAACCCTCTATGATTACTATGAATCCACCAGGAAGATCAGACTTAAGGGTATAAAGTTCTTCAGCCCCCCGTTACCTGCAGTGGATCTCAGGAAAAACCTTTCGTTTTTAAATGGGAATAGATATTCATCAGCCCTCAAATCAGAATACAGGGAGATATCTGAGGCTGACTTTAAACGGATATACTCCCGGGCCAATTTCGTTAAAAACTTTCCCCTTTACCTTGAAAACGTCTCATTCAACATTGATGAATTTATCTTGAACTCAATAAATTCCCTTCATGGTATCATTAAACGCTTTGATAATAGGAAGCAGATGGATATAAAGACCTTTATCAGGCTTCTGGGGGAATTCATGGATTCATATGGAGTCAGTAAGCCCTATGATGAGCTTGAGGAGTTTTACTCCCTTAATGCATGGAGGACAGGAATCAAACATTACCCCTCAAGGGACCCAGAGAGGATAGTAACCCTCTACAACAGTCAGGGTGGTAAGAGGGACTTCGGATTAATATCATTTGAGTAGGAGGTATATTAATGGATCCAGAGAACATCCTTAACGCCCTTAAAAACGGTAACGTGCCTCCTGAGGGTGTCAGTGAGATATGTGTGGGGCGTGAGAACGAGATTGAAGAATTCCAGAAGATATTTGAGAGGGTAAGGGGTGGTGTGGCTGTAACAAAGTTTCTGAATGGAGAGTTCGGGGCTGGGAAATCCTTCTTCCTGAAGCTAATTGAGGAGAAGGCGCTTGCAGAGAACTTTGTTGTCTCAAAGGTAACCCTCAGCCGTGACGTCCCCTTTAACAAGTTCGAGGTTGTTTATCGTAATATTGCAAGGTCCCTTACCTGCAAGACCGGAATATCCCTTGAACATATAATTGAGCGGTGGATGACAAAGATAAGGACGGTGGCCCTTCGCGAAACTATCGACCCCTCCCAGCAGGAGCAGATTGTGCGGGATAATATCCATAATGACCTTAAAGAAGCCCACAAGTATTCAGCAAGCTTCGCCACGGCCATAGAAAATTATTATAACCTTTTATCAAAGGGGGATCATGAGACAGCAAAGCATGCCATCGCATGGTTGAGTGGTGAGACCAACATCCCATTCACAATAAAGCGAAAGTTCGGGGTTAAGGGCGATATTGACAAGGAAAACGCCTTCAAACACCTTGAATCACTTTCAGCGTTTCTAAAATCCCTTAACTATGCCGGCCTTGTCATACTTATAGATGAGGCAGAGCATATCATGACCCTCCACAACAAGAAGCTCAGGGACACAGCCTACGACTATATGAGGAACATATATGATGCCTGTAACGGCGGAAGGTTCAGGAACACCCTCTTCATATTCGCAGGAACCCCTGAGTTCTTTGAGGATCAGAAGCTCGGGATACCCTCCTACACAGCCCTAAATGAGAGGATAGAGGATGTTCTCCACACGGAGCTGAAGGACCTCAGAAAACCCATAATCAAGCTGGATGGGTTTAAAAGGGAGGATCTCATGGAGTTATCCAGCAGACTCATCTCCATGCATGAGGAACTCTATGACTGGGATGCCGGGATTGTCAGGGACTCCCTTGAGGGCATAATTTCAAGGCATGAATCAAGCGCTGAACTGACGGGTTATATACCTCCAAGGATCTTTGTGAAATCATTTATAAGCGTCCTTGACGTTGTACAGCAGAACCCTGAACTCAAGACTGAAGACGAGATACTTGACCTCTTCGAGGAGAAGGAGGAAATAGAATTAGAGGATGAAGACTGGATTTGACTCTTTGAGAGGGTTAGATGTCTGAAATACTGAATCCTAGGCTCAGCCATTTTCTTGTAAACCGGCTGGGCTGGAATAAACTTAGAGATGTCCAGAGGGCAGCCCTTGAACCCATAATGGGGGGAGATGACACCCTTATACTTGCAAGCACAGCTTCAGGTAAAACAGAGGCGGCTATCATACCCATCTTTAACTCCATGATAGGTGAAGGTGCAGAGCCAGTGTGCCTGCTCTATGTATCGCCCCTCAAGGCCCTTATAAATGACATGCACATGCGCATGGATTCCTGGTGCAGCCACTTTAACCTTGAGGCTATGAAGTGGCACGGTGATGTCTCAGGCAGCGCCAAGAAGAGGTTCATCAGGGACCCGGTTGAGGTACTCCTCATAACCCCCGAGTCCCTGGAGGTCATCCTTATAAACAGGACCCATGATGAAAAGCGGAGGATCTTCAGGAACCTCAGGTACATCATCATAGATGAGATACACTACTTCATCGAGGCTGACAGGGGTGTTCAGCTTAACTCCCTCCTTTCAAGGATAGAGAGCTACACGGACCGCAGGCCGCAGAGGATAGGTCTTTCAGCCACCATCGGGAACCCTGACGCGGTAATGGACTGGATGAGCCCTGGAGGGTGTTCACTGGTAAAGAGTGAATCAGACCGGAAACTGGACTTCCGCATATTCAATGTTAATCTTAAGGATCCCAATGTTGAAGATCTTGAAGAATTGCTTGATATACTCAAAAGACTCACCGGGAGAAAGGTCCTGATCTTTTCACCATCAAGGGCCAGAGCTGAAGCTTACTATAGGATAATAAAGGAAAAACTTGATGTTGAAGTATTCATACACCACGGATCCCTCAGCAAGGACCTTAGGGAGGATGCCGAGGCTAAATTCAAGGAACTTTCAGGGGCCTTCATGGTGAGCACCAGCACCCTTGAACTTGGTATAGACGTGGGTGATATTGATGTGGTGGTCCATCTAAGTGCACCGGCCTCTGTAAACCAGTTCCTCCAGAGGACAGGTAGGAGCGGTAGGAAGAGGGGTTCTCAGAGGACTGTGATATTCACTAATGGGGGTATGGATGTTTTAATAGCTCTTTCAACGGTTTCACTGGCACTTTCAGGTAAACTTGAGAATTTAAGGATACCTGAAAGGCCCCTTGATATCTATTTCCATCAGATCCTCAGCTCCGTCTTTGAACTGGAAAAACCTGAACCCTCTGATATTTACAGACTCCTCAACAGATCAAGTGTATTCTCAAGGATATCAGAGGATGATTTTCATGGGATGATTGAATTCATGATCGATGAGGACTTCTTAAGGGAGTACGGTCCTTACATCCACCATGGATTCAAATTTGAGAAGACCTTTGGAAAGATGAACTTCCTGGAGTTCTATTCAGTATTCCCCCCTAACTATGAATTCAAGGTTAAAAAGGGGGCAATGACCATAGGGACCATTGACGCGTTTTTCGCGGTAACCTACCTTCAGAGGGGGTCTGTTTTCATGCTGGGGGGAGATGAGTGGATTGTAATGGATATTGACTATGAAAGGTTCACGGTTCGGGTTAAGCCTTACAGTGGTAATGCTGATATACCTAAATGGAACAGTGGTGGGATGCCGGTGAGCTTTGAAGTTTCAAGGCACGCCTACGATATAATACTTGGCAACTTCAACAGGGACCTCCTGCGGAACCTTGATGAACATTCACGGATTAAGATTAAGAATTATATGGGAAGGGCTGAGTCATTCGGCCTGGAGGAGGGCATGATCCCAGTTAACATGGATTCAACTATAAGCATCTACACCTTTGCAGGTGACAGGGTTAATAAACTGATTTCAGACATCTTCGCCCTGGAGGCTGAGAACAGCATAAGTAATGTGGTGAATGATGCATTCAAAACTTCCTTCGTTGCCAACATAGATTACAGCGACATCCTGTTCATAATGGAGGATATTCCCTCTATAATATGTGAGGACGGCTTCCCCCTACGCCTCCAGACCCACCTCAATAACTTTGTTAAGAACAAGTTCATCAGGTACCTGCCAGAGAATGTGGCTGCAGAGATAATCTATGAGATCCTCTATAATCCTGGGGATCTCCTGAAGCTCCTTGATGAGAACAGACCAGTCCATATAGATGGATTCGGCCTTTTTTGAAGAACCCTGAGTTTCAGTTCAGTAATCTACCGGTGGATATGGGGCACATCATAAGATAAAAAATTTAAATCATTTTAGCTATATGATTTTAATGATTTAAAAACTTTCATCCATTCTTTTAAAATCTTTTATAAAGATTATCGTACTAACTATAAGTGTACATCTAGTACAGGATGATATAAATGAATAAGAGAAATCTATTTCTCCTGTGTGTCCTTGGAGCAGCCTTTATCTTGTCAGGAACATCATCTGCTGCTGATATTTATGTTTCAACAGCAGGTTCTGATGATAATGATGGGCTCTCATGGGATACTCCAAAGGCAACCATAAGGAACGCCACCCTGACCGCATCTTCAGGTGACAGTATCTGGCTTGCAGATGGGGAATACACTGGCGATGACAACAGGGGTATAACCATAGACAGGAACCTCACCCTGACGGGACAGTCAACCACAGGGACGGTTATAAACTGCGGGTACCTTTCAAGGGCCTTTCACTGTTCAGGACGATGTTACTTTCCTCCTGAGGAACCTCACAGTGAAAAAGGGGTAATGACTCCTATGGCGGAGCCATATTTAACCAAGGCGAGCTCACCGTTGAAAACTGTGTGTTCACCGAGAACACAGGGGACTACGGTGCTGTTATAACCAACTACGGGAACTTCATGAACTACCCTATGGCAGTGATAATCAACAGCCGCTTTGAAAATAACACCATAACCACAGGTACGAGTGGGGGTGCGCTCTACAATGAGATGTTTGCAGAGATGATTGTTGAGGGGTGCACATTCACCAACAACAGTGTCAATAACATTGGCGGCGCCATCTACACATGCTATGAGAGCAACCTTACTGTCAGGAACAGTAAATTCAAGTGGAACCATGCAGAGAACGCAGGTGGAGCAATTCACACTGAGTACGGTGCTTCAACCATAATCGATTCGGTTTTTCATTGAAAACTCAGCCAACACGGGGGGTGCAGTTTTCAGCACCGCACATTCCAGTCTCAGGATTATAGATTCATCCTTCGAATCAAACCATGCAGGGAATGGTGGGGCCATCACTAGCTATGGGAACATCACAGTCAAAGATTCAGCCTTCAAACAGGACACAGCCGATCAATTCGGGGGTTCAGTCTTCCTTTCCCCATACAATGAGGGTGAGGCTGCATATATCTATGGTTCAGTCTTCAATGGCATTTCAGCCCGTTGGGGGGGCGCTTTATATGGAAGGAGTACCTCAGGAATATTCCATGTGACACTTGTAAACAGCACATTCTCCTCATGCAGGGCACTGTATGGTGGAGCGGTCCTCATGTCTCATGTCACGGCCATCGGGGATGGATGCACCTTCCATGCCAACAGGGCAGATGAGCATGCAGGTGCAGTCAAGAATGACTACGGTAACCTTACAGTGAGGAACAGTAACTTCACAGATAACAGTGCATACTTTGGTGCGGGTGCAGTGGGGAGCTTACACGCGGAACTTGCAGATATAAGGGGCAGTACCTTCACGGGTAACAGCGCAGATACATGGAAACTTGGCTCAGCTGTACTAAGCTACTACACAAGGACTGTGCTTAATTTCTGCCGCATCATAAACAACGCCCATGTTGATGTCTACTGTGAGGCGGGTGAGGGGATTGATGCACGCTACAACTGGTGGGGTAGCAACGTACCTGACTTCACAGAACTCACGGCAAGTGATGTTATATGCGACCCATGGCTGGTTTTGAAGATGAGGGTTGACCCCTCAACTGTTACCGTGGGCGGCAAACCAGTGGTTACAGTAAGCCTCAGAGAGGACAGTGAGGGTGGCATCCACCATACAGGGTTCAGTTTACCTGTTAACTTCTCATCAAGTGCAGGTGTGCTGGATGATGCCCTTATGGTTAATGGGACGGCATCCTCCGTACTCAGGAACCTTAACAGTCCCGGAATGGTCCTTATAACTGCAGTGGTTGATAATCAGATGGTCAACACCACAGTTAATGTCCTAGCAGCTCCTGTAACAGGGATAAGCGTTGGACAGCTTACTGTAGCTGCGGCATGGGTGAATAAATACTATGGACGCTACAGGCAGCTCCCATCATATCTGACAATACAGGCGCGGAGGTACACTATGGCCCAGTTTCTAGACCTCCTTACACGTGGGACCATACAGCTCAATAGTGGCACTCTGAACCCACTAAAACCACGTTCTGTGGGCTACGCTGGAAGTACGGGTATATCAGGGTCCGGTAGGCTGTACCGTGCAGCTTATGTATCAGTGGCTTCAAGCATAAAGGAGTTCATAGACCTTCAACTTCAACGAACGAAGGGAGAAGAAGACGCAGGTGGCTTCAAGCATAAAGGGGTTCATAGACCGCACAGGCAGGGCACCAAGATATGCGACCACAGGCCATGGCAGGTTGAGCTTCATAAGCCTGGTCATTGGTTACAGTAGAATAATTGATTTCTATGGAAGGAATGGAAGGTTACCGGCTTATCTGGTCCTCTAATCCATCCTTTTTATTTTAACTGACTTATTCCTGTTCCTACACACAGAACTTTATGTTGCATTAACAACAGTTGCACTAACAACATTTATATGGTTGGTTCCATCATACACTCCACAGGAGTTGATTATTTGAATCCAAAGATACCACTAAGAGGGCTTCTCTCAATAATCCTCAGGAGCCACAGGGTCTTCATATCAAGGGAACTTGAAGACATGAACCTCACAGACGCCCAAGTGGCATGCATACTTCGCGTAAACCACAGACCTGGAGTCACCCAGGACGAACTGGCCTGGTTCTTCCAGGTGGACAAGGGGACCATAGCAAGGACCATCAGGCGACTGGAAGACAGGGGATTTTTAAATAGAAAACAGGACCCAGATAACAGAAGGAGATACATGCTCAGTCTCACAGAGAAGGGCAGGCAGGCCATACCTATCATAATGGATGCTGAGAGGAAATGGGCAGAACTCCTGTTCAGAAACATGACCATGGAAGAACAGGAAGCATTCATCAGGATGTGCCAGAGGCTTGCAGAGGAGGCAATGGAGATAAGGAGGATTGAAGATGACAGAAGGCGTTAATATAATCAGGGGGGACCCGAGGAGGGCCATCCTGAAGCTCTCAGGCCCAATGATAATAGCGATGCTCCTCACATCCATCTACAACCTTGTGGATGCGGTCTGGGTCGCTGGACTGGGAGGTGAGGCCCTCGCAGCCATAGGTTTCGTGACACCAGTCTACATGGTCATGGTGGGTTTATCAAATGGTCTCGGTGCAGGGGCCGCCTCCTCGGTATCAAGGTACCTGGGGGCCGGTGACATGGACGCCGTGGACAACAGTGCAACTCACACAGTCATCATAACACTGGCAGTCTCCCTGGTCCTCACACTTATAATAGAGCTGCTCCTGGGCAACATACTACTCTCCCTTGGCGCTGCAGGGGCCTTCAGGGAGGCCCTTGACTATGGTAGCATCGTATTTGCAGGTACAGTGTTCACCCTCTTCACAGGGGCAGCCTACGGTATACTGAGGTCTGAGGGTGATGCCAAGAGGCCCATGTATGCCATGGGGATCTCAGCCGTCCTCAACATGGTCCTTGACCCCATCTTCATATACAATGCAGGCTGGGGTATTGCAGGAGCTGCCTGGGCGACAGTCATATCACAGCTGGTAGTTTCCCTGATAATCATCTACTGGTTCCTCGCCGGGAAAACCTTCACATCCATAGGCAGGGGACGGTTTAAACCTGACAGGAGCATCGCATGGTCAATAATCTCTGTTACAGTCCCTGCAAGTGCAGAGTTCTTCATCATGTCAATGGTCACAGCGGTCATAAACTGGATACTCGTCACTGCAGCAGGTACAAGTGCAGTCGCAGTCTACTCTGCAGGGTGGAGGATAGTTATGATGGCCATAGTGCCTGTCATAGCAGTCGCAACGGCCCTTATAAGTGTATCGGGGTTCGCATACGGGTCAAAGAACTTCAGGAACCTTGAAGTGGCCCATGGATACTCAATAAAGATAGGACTCATCATAGCAGCAGCCACAGCAGGCTTCACCTTCATACTTGCACCATGGATCTCATGGATATTCTCCTACTCCCAGGCCTCCGCGGCCCTCGCACCCAGGATAACCGAGTTCCTGAGGGTCATATGCCTCTTCTACATTTTCCTGCCCCCCGGGATAATGTCAGGGTCAGTGTTTCAGGGGACAGGGAGGGGACTCACATCCCTGGTCCTCTCCTTCATAAGGCAGGTCCTCCTCGTGGTTGTCTTCGCCTACCTCCTGGCAGTCACCCTTGGAATGGGTGAGGCGGGCGTCTGGTGGGGTGTTGTTGCAGGTGATATCGGGGGAAGCCTCATAGCCTATACCTGGGCCCGTGTATTCATCGGGAGGCTTAAAAGGTATGGGATGTTATGATGCCTACACGCCCTCATGATGAGGACCGTAACTCATCAGAAAAATCTATATATTTAGATACATCAATATACTTGCAGTGAAAACCTCAAGGTGATCAGATGAAAGGAGAACAGATAGGCTTATTCGAAAAGTACCTCTCACTCTGGGTGATCCTCTGCATAATCTTCGGGGTGGCAATCGGATACTACATCCCTGCATTCCCCCGCTTCCTCAATAGGTTGCAGTACGCACAGGTATCCCTCCCGGTCGCCGTCCTGATATGGCTCATGATATATCCCATGATGCTCAGGATAGACTTCTCAAGCATACTCAGGGCCACAAGGGAGCTCAGGGGACTCACGGTTACCTGCGGGACCAACTGGCTCATAAAACCCTTCACCATGTACATCATATCATCCTTCTTCCTCCTGGGGGTCTTCTCACAATTCATACCCCCTGAACTGGGGAGGGAGTACCTTGCAGGGGCCGTGCTCCTGGGCGCGGCACCATGCACCGCCATGGTCTTTGTCTGGAGCAGCCTCACACGGGGCGACCCGGCCTACACCCTCGTCCAGGTAGCTGTAAACGACCTCATACTGGTCTTTGCCTACGCACCCATAGTGGCATTCCTCCTGGGGATAGGCGACATAAGGGTGCCCTACGACACCCTCATACTCTCAGTGGTACTCTTCGTGGTGATACCCCTCACAGCAGGCTACCTCACAAGGAGGAGGCTCCTCTCAACCAGGGGCCCCGACTACTTCCAGGAGTTCCTGGCTAAATTTGAGAACGTCACCATCACAGGACTGCTCTTGACCCTCATAATAATATTCTCCTTCCAGGGCTCGGTGATAATCCAGAACCCCCTCCACATAGGACTCATAGCGGTCCCCCTTATAATACAGACCTTCCTCATATTCACCCTGGCCTACCTCTGGGCACGTGCCTGGAGGCTCAGGCACTCGGTCGCGGCACCGGCAGCCATGATAGGAGCAAGTAACTTCTTTGAACTTGCAGTGGCCGTTGCAATATCCCTCTTCGGTTTAAACTCAGGGGCGGCCCTTGCAACGGTGGTGGGTGTCCTGGTGGAGGTCCCGGTGATGCTGACCCTGGTGAGGATAGCCAACGCAACAAGGAACAAGTTCCCACAGGAATAAACTATTTTTTTTACCCTACAGAAACACCGGCCTGAGAGGTTGCAGGTGATGATACGCAATCAGAATTCAGGCATAATCATTAAAAGGAAAACACGTTCAGATAAAATAAAAAAAATAGTGTTATCAGATCCTCTCAGGGCTCAGGCCCCTCCTTGTGAGGTAACCGTTCCACTTGAGGGCTATGTTCCTGTAGTATCTGTCACCGGTTGCAAGGTAGACGCTGTTTGAAAGGTTAACGTGCAGCCTGTGGTATGCTGTGCTTGCAGGCCAGGCCGGCCTGTAGTACCTCCCGCTAACCGCATAATAGGTCCAGCTGCCACTGTCATACTTCCAGTGCATCCTCCTGAAGGTTGAAACACCATCCCTGAAGAGCAACAGAGCCCTTGGATTTCCTGTGAACCTGTATGCCCTCTGGAGTCCCAGTGTACAGATGAGGTGGGCGTTCAGTATATAGTGTTCCCTGAGGAAGTTATAGTGAAGGTAGAAGTTCCCGTACTTCGTGGATTTAACAAGGCCCGTAGGGGCGCGGAAGCTGTTAATGAGTGAATTTGAGATGTCAAGGCACTCCCTTTTTCCTGTGAGGTTGTAGGCCCTCCCGTAGTGACCTGCCATGTTGCCCTGTGCAAAGCTGTCAAGCCAGCCTATAGCCGCACCACTGTAGTCAAAGTACATGGGGAAGACGGCGTAGCGCATACCGTTATAGGTCCTGAAGGTCAGTGTCAGTTTCTGCTCATCAAGGATCTCAAGGAACTCCTTCCCGGTGCTTGCAGCTGCAAGGTTTGATGTTTTCACCGGATAAATGTTCCAGCCCTTGTTCTTATAGTATGTGAACGGCAGGCTTGATTTGTAGTCTGAGGGGAAGTTCCTGTAGTAGGATGAACTGTTCCTGAATACGATGGCCGTGTAACTGTTTGATGGAGGGAGGCTGTGTGAGAAGTAGGCGTTGTTTGCCTGGATGGTCTTGATTTCAAGTATCTTCTCATCAGTCCTGAGGGGCCTTTTACTCTTGATGTTTGAGAAGACCCTGACGGCGTACCCTGCATCAACGTAGGCCTGTAGTAGCGTTTATCACCCGTTTTTCTGTACTTACTGTAGAGAGTGTTCCTTATAGCCCTGTTTTTTGCAAGGGCCTCACTGAGAAGTTCACTGTAATTATCGAGATAGTATGATCTGTTGAGGTGATTCTCGAGTCGGGGCCTTTCATTCTTAACTTCCAGGGAGGCTGTGGAGTCCACAGTCACATTCCCTGCAGTACCATCCTCTCCGTAGCATGAGGCCGTGGCCACGAAGGTGAGGAGTGCCATGGTTAGAAGGAGAAAAATATATGGTTTCATATTATCACCCATATAATACATGTTTCTTTGGTTTATATTAATGCACCCCATCACCGAATAATTTATATATGGAGTCAACCAAATGAAAGTCAAATGTTTATCTTCACAGTTATGGTGTTATCATGTTCGTGTCAATAGTAATACCAGCCCTCAATGAGGAGGGAGTCGTCGGAAGGACAATAAGATCCGTCCCAGTGGAGAAGATCAGGGAGATGGGATACGATGTTGAGATACTGGTCGTTGACAATGCCTCAGAGGATGGAACGGCCAGGGAGGCCCTTGATGCAGGAGCACGGGTTGTCAGGGAGGATAAAAGGGGATATGGAAACGCATACAAGAGGGGGTTCAGAGAGGCCAGGGGCGATATTCTGGTGATGGGTGACGCTGACCTCACTTACCCTTTTGAGATGATCCCTGACTTCCTAAGGGAGATAGAGAATGGCTACGACTTTGTAATCGGGGATCGGATGAATGGTATGATGGAAGATGGTGCCATGTCAGCCCTCCACAGGTACGTAGGAAATCCTATCCTCTCAAGGATGCTCAACATACTCTTCAGGAACAATATAAGGGACACCCACTGTGGTATGAGGGCCTTCAGAAGGAAGGCGCTTGACAGGATGGAACTAAGGGCTCCTGGAATGGAATTCGCCATAGAGATGGTAATCGAAGCCTCTGAGAAGAACCTGAAGATCAAGCAGATACCCATACCCTACAGGCAGAGGAGGGGTGGTGAGACCAAGCTCCACTCCTTCAAGGATGGGTGGAGGCACATAGAATATATGCTCAGGAGGAAGTTCCTCAGGGGTTCACTTTACTAGGTGTTTAATTTGAGGACGGTATCGATTGTTATACCCATGAGGAATGAGGCAGATATTCTTGAAAGATGCCTCCATGCAATGGAGGAACTGGATTATCCTAGAGACCTCCTTGAGATTGTGATTGTGAATGATGGTTCAACAGATAACACTGCTGAGTTAATAGAGAAGGGATCATGGTCCTTCAACTACCAGTACATTGAAACAGATGGCGTGGGCGTTTCAAGGGCACGTGACATGGGCTTCAGTTTACAAAAAAAGGCCATTCAATATTAGAGGGGTTTAGTTATCCGGGATTTGAACTTGAAGCTGAGATGTTTTCCAGATTTTCAAAAGCAGGATTTAAGATTGTTGAGGTTCCCATATCCTATGGGAGGAGGTTTGATGAACCTAAACTTTCATCCCTCTTTGATGGTTTTAAGATTTTCAGGGCACTCTTTTCTGGAAGGTTAAGGTTGAAGGGTGTTTGAGGATGAGAATAGCATTGGTTTATGATGGAGCATATCCATGGATCAAGGGGGGTGTGGAGAAGAGGCTCCATGAAATTGGGAAGGGTCTTGTTAAACGTGGCCATGAGGTTCACTGGTACTGTGTGGGCTGGTGGTTGAATGAGAATAGGAACAGGGATATTGAAGTTGATGGGATAAATTATCATGCGGTCTGTGGACCGATGGAAATGTATGTTAATGGGAGAAGATCAATAAAAGCTGCAATAAAATTCTCTTTAAGTTTATTCAGACCACTTTTAAGAAATAAATTTGATATAATAGATTGTCAGCAGTTCCCTTTCTTTCCTTGTTTTATCTCTAAGCTGGTTTCAGTTATCAGGGGGAGCATTTTTATAATGACTGTTCATGAGTACTGGGGACCATATTGGTATGAATATCTTGGTAAAATAAAAGGTCTTTTTGGAAGATTGATTGAAAAATTAACCTTTAAGCTTACAGATAATGTTATAACTATTTCAAACTATGTCAAGTCCACCTTAGATTTCTATAATGGAAAAATTTACGTGGTCCCTAATGGTGTGCAGTTTGATAGGATAAGAATGTTAAGAAAAAAAGGTGAAAAGTCAAATTTGATTTTTGTGGGACGTTTAATAAAACATAAAAACGTTGATATCCTACTTAGGGCAATGGATATCCTTAAAAGAAGGGGTTTTTCTTTTAAGTGTTTCATAATAGGTGATGGACCCGAAAAGAAGAATCTTAAAAAACTTTCAGAGGAATTGGGACTTGAATATGAAGTCAAATTTTTAGGTAGAGTCCCATCAGATGATGATGTATATAGATATATGAAATCTTCAGATGTCTTCGTTTTTCCTTCTTCTAGGGAGGGCGCAGGCATCGTAACGCTGGAGGCAAATGCAGCGGGTTTACCAGTTATAACGGCTGATCATCCGTTAAATGCCAGTAGAGAACTTATTACCAGTAATAATGGGATTCTCTTCGATTTGACACCTGAAGACTTAGCTGAAAAGATTATTTTCATGATGAAAAATCATGAAGGCATGAAAGAAGATTGTATTAAGTTTGCAGAGAATTATAGTTGGGATAATATAGTTAAATTAACTGAAAATGTATACTTGGAGGTTTTAGAATGAAAAGAGCTTTGATTACAGGTATAACCGGTCAAGATGGTGCGTATCTTGCTAAATTTCTTATTGAAAAAGGTTATGAGGTTTATGGGATCTACAGGAGGCTTTCAACACCAAATTTTTGGAGACTTCAATATCTCGGAATTTTTGATAAAATTAATTTGATATCCGCGGATTTAATAGACGAATTTTCACTTTTAGAAGCATTGAAAATATCTGATCCTGATGAAGTATATCATCTAGCTGCACAAAGTTTTGTCGGAGCATCATTTGAGCAGGCAGTAGGTACGGCACAGGTTACAGGGGTTGCCGTAACAAGCATGCTAGAGGCAATAAGGCACTATAATCCTGAAATAAGAATACCGGGGGTCATGCAAGAAATGTCAATGAATGCAAGAATAGAGGCGGAGAGATATACTTGGTCAAGGAATGTTGAAAAATTAATATCTGTTTATAAGGCAGCAGTTGATTATCAGTGATGTCTATGAGAATACTTACCGTAACACCGTACTTCCCCCCAAGAGCAGGTGGACTTGAACATTACAGTTATCATATTTCTAAAAACCTCCTTAGCAGGGGTCATGATGTAAGTCTTCTTACATCTGGTGACAAATATATGGAAGAAGACCTCGAAGGGATAAATGTCCTGAGGATCAGGAACAGGGTTTCATTATCGAACACACCACTTGATCCGGGTTTACTTTCTTCTATTTCAGAAATCTTAAGAAGAGAAAACTTTGATCTTATCAACGCACACACACCAGTACCCTTCTATGCGGACATGGCTGCCATAGCATCACGTAGGATGAAAATACCCTTTGTTTTAACCTACCACAACGATGTAATTAAGGAGTCATGGCCACTGAGAACACTCTCATCCATTTACAACAAGACTCTCCTCCAGCTCACCCTCAAGTCATCTGATAGGATAATCACACCATCACCCTACGTTCACAATGAATCAGAGATGATTAATAAATTCCTTGAGAGGACAGTCTGGATACCCCCAGGAGTTGACACTGAAGTGTATAAACCCGGAAGAAGCGACTGGAAATCAAGATATAGGTTGCCAGAGAATTCTAAAATCATACTGTTCGTTGGTGCAATGAACAGAGGCCATACCCATAAGGGTGTTGATGTACTCCTTAAGGCCTTCAGCATGATCAAAGATGAGGACACATACCTTGTACTTGCAGGAACAGGTGACATGATACCCGATTATAAGAGAATCTCAGAATCACTTGGTATAATCAACAGGACACTCTTCACAGGGTTTATAGATGAGGAGACACTGATTGACCTCTACAGGGCATCCGATATGCTTGTCCTGCCAACACTTAACATAGCTGAGGGCTTTGGAATGGTCCTTATAGAGGCCAATGCCTGCGGCAAACCTGTTATAGGTTCACGTGTTGGCGGTATAAAGTATGTTATAAGGGATGGTGAAACAGGCCTCCTTGTACCCCCAGGTGATCCTGAGGCCCTTGCGGATGCAATAAGAAGACTGATTGAGGACCCTGAAAAAGCTGAAGTTATGGGTCAGAATGGAAGGAAGATGGTTGAAAAGAACTACACGTGGGAAAGGTCTTCCAGGATAACAGAGAATGTTTTTCAAGAGGTAATTTCATGAGGATATGTCTGCTAGGTGAATTTGACGTGGAACTTGATGAGGCCATGAGAAAGACAGCATTCTATCTTCACAGATATCTCTCAGAGGAACATGATGTTCTAGGCCTCAACCCACGAAATATAATCTCATTCCGATTCTGGAAGGACTTAAAAGAGTTTAATCCATCTTATGTGCATTATGTCAGCGGATCCTCCCTTATCAGCTTCATCATACTCAAAATCGTAAGCGTGTTCACGGGTTCCAGATCCATAATATCCATGATGAGACCAACATTCTCAAAGATTTCCCTTAAAATGATCAAACTTTTCAGACCCGACGTCGTTATCGTCCAGTCACCGGAAACAGAAAAGAAATTTGAGGACCTTAATTTCAGAACAGTTTTCCTACCCATCGTGGGGATGGACTTTGACAGGTTCCATCCTTCACTGAAGAAAAGAAGGGATGTTTTAAGAAAAAGGTTTAAACTGGACACGGATGACTTCCTGGTACTCCATGTAGGATCCATAAAGGAGGGCAGGAACATTAACTGGCTTCTAGATCTGCAGGAAATGGATGGAGTTCAGGTTTTGATTGTTGGAGCAGTATCTCAGGGTTTGGATAAGAACCTTCTGAACAGACTAAAGGAGGCCGGTTGCACGGTATTTAATTCTTATTTTGAAAATGTAGAGGAAATATATGCCCTCTCTGACTGCTACGCTTTTCCTGTTGTTCCAAAAGAGAACTTCATGGGAAAAAGCGGGGCTGACTGCATAGACATGCCCCTTTCTGTTCTGGAAGCCATGTCATGCAATCTGCCCGTAGTATCAACGAAATTCGGGGGTCTTACAAGGATCTTCAGTGAGGGGGATGGCCTGATCTTTGCTGATGACATTGAAGAGTTCATGGAGGCCGTGAAATATTTTAAAGAATCCGATGCAAGAATAGAAACACGCAAAAAGGTTGAGATGTACTCATGGGCACAGATAGCGGGGAGAATCGAAAATGTCTACAGGGAAGCCTGATAAATTTCTGATTTCATTCAGCGGTATCGACGGTTCGGGTAAGACAACATATGCAGAATATGTTAATACAATGTTAAGGAAAAAAGGTATAAAATGTACTTACGTCTATGGCAGACTGGAACCCTTCCTATTGAAGCCCTTCATACACCTTGGAAGGAAGATACTGCTCCGTGACAAGGACATGTTCCATGATTATAAGGATTATTCTGATGAAAAAAAGAAAAAGATAAATGAACATCCCCTTTTATTCAAAGTATACTACTATATAATGCTTCTTGATTATCTGATACAGCTACTGTTCAGGGTCAAACTACCATTTATGATGGGGCGCAGCATAATATGTGACAGGTACATCTTTGACACCGTGGTAACGGATCTTTCCTCGGACCTCAACTACTCAGATCAAAGGATAAAAAAGGAGATAGACAGGTTCTTCAGATTCTTTCCAGAGCCAACCATGTCCTTCTTTATAGATGTTCCTGTGGATGTAGCCTTTTCAAGGAAGGACGACACTCCATCCATAAAGTACCTGGAGGAGCGGGTTCTGAATTACAGGAATGTAGCTTCAAGTTATAATATGACCGTTCTGGATGGAAGTTGCGACATGAATGAAATAAAGGACTTTCTCCTGAGGGAAATTTCTGAAAAAGTGGTGAAATTAAATGAAAGTAATGGTAATAGGTATTGATGGACTGGACATCGAACTAATAAACAAGTTTGAAAAGGAACTTCCAAATTTCAGAAAACTAAAAGAACAATCACCCGATGTAAAATTGTCCTCTGTTTTCCCTCCAGATTCACCTACAGCCTGGGCTTCCATCTACACGGGCAAAAATCCGGCAGAGCATGGATTCGTTTTCTTTAAGGATCCATTTACAGATGCAGAATATGGAGGCCATCTTAAAAATAATGTTTCAGGGAAAACTTTCTGGGATGATGCGGGGAAAAGGCTTAACAAAAAGGTTTGCATACTCTTCCCCCATGGAGGGTACCCTGCATGGCCCGTGAATGGAGTAATGATAGGGCGTACAACTGAAGTTGATATAAAAAAGTTTGACATAGACTGCTGGCCAGAGGAATTAGAAACTAAATACGATTTTTCAGGCCTGAAGCCTCTCACATCTTATCCAGTTCGCCTTGGAGACATGATAGAACCAACCAAGGATGTTATCCTGAATGAGGTTGCCCTAGGCCTTAAACTCTATGATGATATTGACTGGGATCTCTTCTTTTACTATTCATCATCAATAGATAACATTCAGCACCTTTTCTGGATGTACAATGATAAAAATGATCCGTTCTATGAAGAAGGCAATCCTTATGAGAATGTTATTCTTGATTTCTACAAATTTTATGACAGGGATGTTATAGGCCCATTCCTCAATAAAGTCGATGAAAAAACAGCTCTTATCGTTTTAAGTGACCATGGTCATGCCATGAGGCCAGTTAAAGTTGTTAATATAAATGAAATTTTAAGAAGGAATGAGTTTTTAAAGTTGAAGGAAGGTAATAGCAAAATGGACGCTCTCATGACGAATATGAAGGGAACTGCACTATCACTTATTGACAGGTACAGGTTCATTGGTAAATTAGCTTCCAGGGTTCTAAGAATGTTCCCCAGAGGATTGGAGCTTTATGTTAATACAACACCCATTAATGGCTCTGAGAGTATATGTTACCTTTCAGACCCATCTGGAGGTGTAAAATCTTATAGTTATGCAGGTATACGTATAAATAGGAATTTAGCATCGGATTCATATGAGTCCATAAGGGATGATCTGATTGAACTGTTATTATCAATCAGAGGACCTGAAGGAGAAAAATTAGTTGAATGGGCCATCAGAAGGGAGGATCTTTACAGGGGAGATCATATTGCAAAGTACCCTGATATAATTTTTAAATTGGATGATGAATGGGGAGTTGGCTGGGATGTTAACGGTGAGATATTCTCAAGGAGTAATTCACACAGACTTCATTCAGGAAATCACAGGGCGGAAACGCCAGTTTTCTTTGTTTATAATGCAGATTTAAATGTTGAAAGTGAAAAAATTGAATTAATGAATGTATCTTCAATTATACTGGATCTTCTGGAGCATTAATCATGAAAATATGTTTCATCAGCCGATTCTATAAGCCGCACGTTCGGGGTGGTGCTGAGATCTATGTCGGTAGGATAGCTGAAAATCTGGTGGAACGGGGACATGAGGTTATTGTTATTACACCGGCTCCTGGAAAAGAAAATTATATTGATCATATAAATAATGTAAGGGTTTATAGAATTTTCCCCTTTAACCTTTCAACTGCATATGATGCTCGTGAACTTACACTTTTCAGGAAGTTAATCTATCATTTACTTGATACTTTTAATCTTGATGCCTACATAAAAATAAAGAATATCCTAAAAAAGGAAAGACCAGATCTTGTTCATATAAATAATTATAAAGGCCTTTCCGCAAGTGTTTTCAAAGCCGTCAAAGATCTAAAAATCCCATTAGTTTTCACAGCCCATGATTTCTGTCCAGTTTGTGTTCGAACCAATCTTCTGAATTCTAAGGGGAATATCTGCAAAAATCCCAGGTTTATCTGTAAAATTTATAAAAGGTTACAGAAAGCTTCAATTAATGGAAAACCCGATTTATGCACTGCACCTTCACAATTTTTGATCGATGAATTAAGAGCTAATGGCTTTTTTAATGATAATATGCTTCTCTTAAGGAATCCTGTAGAATCACTTTCCAAAAGAATTAAAAAGACCTATGATAAAATTGATTTCCTCTATGTTGGGGCATTATCTAAACATAAAGGTGTAGATGTCCTGATAAGGGCCTTCAGGGGACTTGAGGCGGATAACATAAGGCTCCATATCGTGGGGCGAGGTCCTGATGAGAATAAACTGAAGGCACTCCACGGAGACGATGAGAGAATAATTTTTCATGGATTCCTTGAGGGTGAAGAGCTCAGTGGAATGTATGGTAAGGCTAATGTAACTGTTGTTCCTTCAATATGGTATGAAAATTCGCCGATGGTTGTATATGAAAGCTTTGCCCATTCAACACCCGTAATTGGAAGCAATATTGGGGGGATCCCTGAACTTGTCAGTGAAGGTTGCAACGGCTTTCTGTTTGAGCCGGGAGATAAAGATGAGCTTAAGAGTACACTTAAAAGACTCTTAGAGGATCCTTCTATATTAAAGGAATTCGAAAAAAATGCACATGAAAGTGCAAAAAAGTACACAATAAAGGAACACCTAGAAAAACTTGAAAGGATTTACAGGGGATTACTATGAGAAAGGATGTTATTTATTTCATTCTTCTACTTCTAATCACAGATATAGCAGTTCTTATGAACATTCCACTCCTAAGACAGTCGTTACCATTCATATTTTTTAGTCTTGTCCCTGGCTATCTTTTAATTAGGGTAATGGGGCTTAAACTTGAATTAATTGAAAAAAGCCTTCTATCCGTTGGTTTAAGTCTATTTCTACTCATTTTCACCGGGCTACTGCTTAACATGACCTATCCATTAATCCCACGACCTATTTCCCTGTTACCACTTCTTGCATCTCTGAATATACTTATAGCAATCCTTTTAATAGGGTACCGCTTCAGGACGGACGGCAGGTTGACCCATGATTTTGATTTAAAGGAGGGGATCCTTTCACCAGCATTAGTCTCCTTCATGTTTCCAGTCATAACAGTCCTCGGGTCATACCTCATGAACACTTATTCCATCAATATGCTTCTACTAGGAGTCCTGCTCTCAATACCTCTTTATATCATATTCTTGACCCTCCTGAAGGAGAGGTCACATCATTTAACATACCCCTTCGCTCTCTTTAATATAGCCTTGTCGCTCCTGATTATGAACGGTCTCCCATCAAATTACGTTATAGGGAGGGACATCCATATTGAGTATTACCTCTTTAGGTCAGTCCTCATGAATGGCCACTGGGTGTTTTCAGGTACAATAAATGATGCATATAACGCCTGTTTAAGTGTAACCATACTACCTGCTGTTTACAGGTTCATCCTGAATGTACCTGCCCCATACATTTTCAAGTTTTACTATGGCTTCCTTGGAGCAGTAATGCCCCTTGCAGTTTACTTCATCAGTCAGAGGGTCCTTAAGGACAGGAACATGGCATTTTATGCTTCTCTGCTCTTCATATTCCAGTTTTCATTCATTTATATCCTTGGATGGTGCAGACAGCTTATAGCACTCATATTTTTCTCTCTTGCAATAATGGTGTTGACTTCAGACCTTAAGAGGTCATATAAGAAGCTTTTATTCATAATATTCATGATATCAACGGTCTTCTCTCATTACACAACAGCCTATGTGTTTGCAATTTTAACCTTCATGATTCCGCCGGTAGTATGGGTTCTTAAAAGGTTTTCATTTGGAAAACCAAAGAGGAGCTACTTTTTCGGAGCTTCAGTAGCTGTTCTGTTTTTTGTGGTTATATTTGCATGGAATGCCCAGGCAACGGGAGCTTCTTTTAATGATGCTGTCACCTTCTTTGAAAGAACAATCTCAAGCATGGGGAACTTTTTCTCCGAAGACATGAGAAATAACAGTGAGCTCTCAGTAGTGGGTATAGGTATAGCACAGATTCCAAATCTTCTCAGTACGGTTATACATGATTTGATTTTTCTCCTGATAGGTATCGGGGCTTTAAGTTTAATCTTTAAAGGAAGGGATGATGTGAGTCAGGAATACACGGCCGCTGTAATGATTTCCCTGGGACTATTTGCATCGTTTATCATCTTACCATTTGTATCAAAGGGTTATGGTGGCACGAGATTATTCACACAAATGTTAGTTTTCCTTGCGCCTTTATTTATAATTGGTGTTGAAAGTTTAAGGGATATTTTAAGGCGTAAAGTGCCAGATACACCCTTAATTCTGGTTCTCCTATTAATCCTTTTTTCATCTGTCACATACTTGAATTACCACTTTGCTGGTATTCCCTATTCTTATGCATATGATAGTGGAGGTGAGAGACGATATGAAACATTTATTTATGATAGTGAGGTTACTGGTGCAAAATGGCTTTCAGTTCATGGGGCTAATAAAACCATAAACACGGATGCATTTGGTTCTTCAAGGATACTTAAGGGGTTTTACACCAATCCCAAATTGAACATTGAGTATTTTAAGAATAAAAGAACTGGAAATGGATATGTTTATCTCCGTTGGACGAATGTTAATAAGGGCCTCGTATTTCTGGATCCACCCCTGGCAGCCCCAAGGTTTATTAAAGGAAAGTTAAAGATGGATAATGTTGAGCGAATAGATGAATACAGAAATATCCTTTCTTATAAAAACAGAATTTATGATAATGGTGGCGTACTCATCTTAAGGGATATTTAATTTATATATTATCATCATGGGTTGAGATCAAGTTTTTTAGTTCATGGTTATATTGGGTGATATTTATGAAAATCTTAAGCGTTATTGTAGGATCCCCCCGCGAGGATTCAATGTGGTTTCGAGTAAAAAAACAGATGGACATATTATCTTCATTGGGTCATGAAGTTGAGCTGTGTTTTTATACCAGGAAAAGATTAAGATTTAAGCCACCCTTTCGTTATTCTGTTATTAAAGTTTCACCTTTCAATGTACATCTTAAGCACTTTTTAAAGGTGAATTATGGGGATTATGATCTTTTGTTCTGTAATTTGGCGATGAGGCCTTTTATATGTTCTTTATCTAAAGTTCAGGGTATTCCAATGATTTTAGATAATCATGGGGATTTAGTTAGTGAGATGGATTTATTATTTAATTTGGATCCTTTGAAGAAACTTTGTTATAAGATGATTTCCTTTTTTGATTTTAGGCTTTCTGATAGGATAATTTGTGTTTCTACTTCGATGATTGATGATCTTAAGCAAAGAGGTGTCCCGGAGGATAAGTTATATTATGTGACTAACGCAACGGATCTTGATTTTTTCCAACCTTTGAATGAAAATAGGATAAATAAACTGAAGGAGGAATTAGGTTTACCAGATAAATTAATATGTGGATATATTGGGGCTGCAGATAAATGGCAGGGTGTTGATAGTCTCATAAAGACTAGTAAAAATTATAGGGATGAGGATGTTTTTTTCTTATTTGTAGGTTTCTCAAAGAACAAAAAAAGAGATCATAACTCTTTGTTTTTACCAAGAGTTGATTTGGATTTGGTTAAATCATATTATGGAGTTTCTGATATACTTGTTCTGCCAAGACCCTATCATAAATCGACTGAAGTCGCAGCACCTACCAAATTTGCTGAATACGCTGCAATGGGTAAACCAATACTCACAACAGACGTTGGCGATGCAGCCAGACTCGTTAAAAAGTATAAATGCGGACTCGTTATAGAAGATAACCAGCCAGAAAACATTATAGAGGGCATAAATAAGTTCAAATCACTCTCAAAGGATGACATAATTAAAATGGGTCAAAATGCCAGAAAAATGGCTGAAAAAGAATTCAGTCTAAAAAAAATGAAAAACGACATGAAAAAAGTTATAGACTCTTTATGAAAACTTATAATAGGGGATCTTATGAGTAATAAAAAGGTCGTTAAGAAGGTATGGGATGATTACTGGAATGAACTTAACGTTTCCAAAAGGGATTTTAATTTATCGGGATACAGGAAGATTCTTTTAAACGAATTAAGAGAAGAATTGAACAATAGAGATGGCTACGTTAATATTACACGTGAGATCGTAGCATCACGTGGATTCAGGGTTGTATTTGAAGGTAAACAGGGAAAGGCACATGCATGATGACGGGCTTTAGGATAATGGAAATTCATCTATTCTTTATTTATAAATATGAATCTAAGAGCAGGTGGTGATAAATTGATCAAGATAACCGTAGTGGGGCCTACTGATAGATTAAATAGAGGAACTGAAGCATTGATCTTATCTCGTGTTAAGATTATGGATCAATTTTTCAATCGTCCTTATTTTTTTGTTCAATATGCTTCAAACTTAGCATCTATTCCAAAACAGTTTATTTCTAATCCTAAAATAGAACCCTATAAAAAGACAGCCTTAATACTTCCAGCCTTCGAATCATTAAACACACCCATGATCTTAATATCAGCTTTGCTCTGGCGGATTCTTTCAAATTTTGTTAAAGCAGATTTTCTATTATCTTGGAACGAGGAGCTAAATGCAGTTAAAAGTTCAGATATAGTTGTTACAACTGGTGGGGATGTTTTATCTGAGGATTATGGTTTATTCTCATTTTTAATTCACTTTTTTGCTTTATTTTTATCAATATTGCTTAAGAAACCCTTCATTGTTTTTGCAGAATCGGTGGGTCCATTCAAAAGCAGTATCACCGCATCTATAGCAAAATTCATTCTCAGTAAAGCGGCCCTTATAACAGTAAGGGATGAAATATCACTTAATCATATTGATAAGCTCGGTGTTAAGGGGCCGGTTTACCTTACAGCAGATTCAGCATTCTTATTAGATAAAAAAGATGTCAGGAATCCTCTAATGGATGATTTCATGGAAAATGATAACTTAATAGGTTTTTCTATTAGTAATGCAATAGCAGAATGGGGTGGTGGTAGTTACGATGAGTACATAGAATTGATCACGGAGGTAATCGATACTATAATAGAAAATTATGAAGCCAATGTCATACTTATTGCTCACGTAACGATTGATGGTTTAAATGATGATAGGCTCATAAACCAGAGAGTATTTGATGGGCTTAGAAATAAAAAAAGAGTCTTTAATTTGAATGAAGATTATTCAAGTGAAGAACTTAAAGGTATTATATCGAAGTGTGATCTATTTGTTGGAGCCCGTATGCATGCAAATATAGCAGCACTCTCCACATGCGTCCCTGTTGTTGCGATATCTTACAGCATAAAAACCCCAGGACTCATGAAACTCTGCGGTCTTGAAGATTATTACATTGAATTTAAGGACCTTACTGAAGATCAGTTGATATCAAAAATATCAGAAGCATGGGAAAATAGGGATGATATAAAGAAGCATCTTGAGAAAGTCATACCAGGGATAAAAAGAAAGGCCCTCAGGAACGGTGAACTTGTAAGGGAACTCTGCGATTCCCTTGGAATCACCTGAGGAAGTCCCTGCGGGCCTTCAGTGATACAAGAATAGAGTAAAGTATCACGTACTTCAACATTAACTTCTCAGGGATCTTCAGTTTTTCAGGTTCAAAGAGGGAGATCAACCTATCAATGAAATCTATCCTGGGGAATCTGCCTTTATAGAGTTCATTATCAATCATATAAATCTTCTTTTTCATGTAAATATTGTAGAGCTGTGAAGTGAGAACCTTATCGGGTTCTAAAGGTTGAAGCTGGCACAATCCCTCATCTTTAAGTTCATCAAGTATTCCGAGGCCCTTCCTGAGGACTATAAGGGTCTTTCCCTTCTTTTCACCTTCAAATTCCCGTAGCCAGGGGTCTGCAAATGACATGTCAGACAGTTCAGCCATATGGTCGCAGCACCGCCTGCACCTTGATGGTTTGAATAGCTGCCCGAAACCTGACCCCCAGTACTCGGGTAGTAGTAGTATGTCGCCTGAAACTGTTTCAACCTTAAGGCTTCCGGGCCATCCATCCCCACGATACCTTATACCCGTAACTTCCTCTCTCCTGACCCCCAGCCTTTTAAGGAGGAATTCCGTGGCCATGAATGATGGTGTGTGGTTGCATACTATCCCCAGGTGATATACTATCCTCTCCCTCAGTTTCCTGTTGATCATTTCAGCCTTCCTGATGCCCTGGATATGGCAGGGCAGCCCCACAACAGCGTACTTTCCAGGTTCCCTGAGGATCTCCCTGAGGGCTATATTCGCGGGTACCGGGCAGTACTTAGATCCAGCCGCCTCAATGATATCCTCAGGGGTCCTTGCAATGAAAGGTTCAGGTTCAAGGGGTTTCTCAGGGTTCATACGGGTTACAAGGGCCCCGTCGACGATGCCCTTATCAATTAGGTGGATGAGTATCTGGGTCACCATACCGCCTGATGATGCATTGTATCTGAGTTTTTCATCGGTTGAATGGGCAACATAGCAGGCTTCATGGTTGCCAAGGAGCATGTCCTCTCCTTCATAACCGAATATTTCCCTGTTAAGTTCCCTGAAATCAACGGATACCCCCGGGCAGACCTTTATGCAGACGCCGCACTCATCACATTCCCCTACTATGATTGGTTCATATATTCCTTTTTTTCTGTTAACATTCATTTCAATTATCTCTCTGGGGCACATGGCAGCGCATGTCCCGCAGCCGGTACAAAGATCCCTGATCTCACCAATGTTCTTCATGGACTCCTCCCCATAAGTTTCATCAGTATCACCTTATCCTCCTCATCAAAGGTCTTGATGAGGATAAGGACTCCGAAGTAAATGCAGGATGCAAGAAGTATAATGATTAAAAGGTTCAGGTCCATCATCAGGTAGACGGCCGCCCCCATAATTACAGATGCAAGTGCAGGTTTCCTGAATGTACCGTTCACATCTACATGTTTATAGTGTCTACCTATATAGTGGAGGAAGAGCATGTAGAGGAATAGCTCTGACACCACTGTCGCTATACTTGCACCGATGTAACTGTATAATGGTATGAGTATGATGTTCAGTATGATGTTCAGGGCAGCGCTCAGGCTCACGCTGAGCATCCTGAAGCCCTGCCTGTCTATGGAACTTAAAAGGGTCCCTGTGATGGTGCTCACAAGCCTTATGGGTATGAAGAGGCTCAGGATCTGAAAGGCGATTATGGATCCACTGAAACCTCCACCGTAGAAGAGGGAGATGAACCTGTCTGCAAGTACCAGACACCCGGCGGCCATGGGGAAGCTGATGATTGAAAGATACCTGCAGGATACCATGGTAAAGTTCTCAAGGACATCCCCCTCATCAGTAAACTGCCTTGACATCACTGGATAAACCGCTGATGAAACCATGCCTGATATTATCATGCTGAGGCTCAGGAGGGGGTTGTAGGCAGCATTGTATACACCAACAGCAACATCATCCCTGAGGATCCCCAGGAGCACGGTGTCTATCTTGAAGAAGAACACTGCAAAAAGGGAATTAAGACCGAAGGGGAGACCCTCCACGAGGAGCCTCCACTGAAGACCAGGTTCAAAGCTGATGGACGGCCTCACAAACCTCTTAAAGCTGATAGCTGATGCAACAAGGAGGTCAAGGACACCGGCAACTGCATAGACAAGGGCAACGGCAAAGACACCATAACCCATGAAAAGGACCGCGAGTCCAAGCGTGACGGTCACGGACCTCTCAATTATCTGGAAGACTGCAACATACTCCATCCTCTCCCACGCCTGGAAGAGTGAGAGATAGGTGCCTGAAACCGTGAGAAGGACGTTATAGAATCCGAAGAGGTAAAGGAGCATGGTTATATCACCGCTAAGTGATAGTAACCATGAAAGGATGGGTACCAGTGCAAGGGTCATCACCCCCAGCGGCACTTTCAGGATGACGGCGTTACTGATGTAACTTTCCGAGAGATCCTTATCCCTTGCTATCTCTCTTACAAGTAACTGGTTGACACCGAGGTCTGTGAATGTTGCAAGGAGAGTGGTAAGTGAGATTGCAAAACTGTACTTCCCGAAGTCGGCTTCGCCAAGGATCCTTGTAAGGTATATGAGGAGTACGAAGGCCATTAATGATGTTAAAACCTGGGCAAACCCTGTAACACCGATGTTCTTAACTATCCTCTGCACCTGATTCATACCATCACTTTATAGGTCCATGTTTATATCCTTTTCATATGATGCAGATGAAGAGTCTAAGATGCCGGCGGTAGATCAATCCCCTGGCCCTGACATGGCCAACTAACTATGAGAACCTGTCTACTCCACACATTTAACTGGAGTGAATAGGACATGATTCCAGCATATCCAGATACAAAGGTTCATACTGCCCTGCAAGGACTGTTACAGGGGCCCCGGAGCTACTACACAAGCTTGTATACCATTTAAGGAACCATATCGGATTCAATGCTTACTTATATTATTATCCTGCCGTTAAGGAGCCGGCCCCTGAAGAATACAGGGTTTATAATGTCATGGTTGGTGAAATAGAATATGATGAGGGAATACTCATAGCACCCGAGGTAAAGGATGGGCTGTGACCCCCTCAGTGTACATGATAATATAAGAAGCGGGTATGGTTCAGCGGACAATTACCACACTTCAAGGCTTAAAGGATGGAGTAGGATCTTGAATGCACTCATCACCAGGGCCTATCTCCTCTGACGGGTTCCCGCATGCATTGGAACTAACAGAGGACCGGATTAGGGATATTGATGGTGCTGATGATTCCCTTGAAAGCGTCGATTTTCTCCTTGCACGGTCACATTACTCCCTCAAGGTTTTAAAGGAGAGTACCAATCAAGGTTTATTAACTTTCAGTATCTGAATAAGGATTTTTTAGCAAACTGGGGGCTCTGAATAAACTCATGATTGTCATGTGGAGAATCATATTTGTTCATCCATATAACACTCTAATAATGATACCGTTTCCCTGGTAAAACTATTCATATAACTGTTTTTTAGGTTTCTCGTTATTGAAGTTTCCTCGGATACCATCATAATATGCACTCAGTATGAATCTGCATCTTTTTATTACATTATCCATGGAGATGATCTGTCCCAGTAGTGAAAGGGGAATTGCCCTTAAAAGGAATATGTAGAAGAGCAGGGGGTTCATATTCCTTTTACGTAGCCAGGTATGGTTCCTGAGACCATAATACCTGAGCCATAGTTTCTCATAGGGAACCATGGAAACTTCTTTCCATAAAAATCTTTTCTTTTCAAGGTTATCCCAGGCAGCGTCCTTGTGGAGTGTCCTGCTTCTTGTAACAAGGATTATATCACCCGTACCCCTCAACCTTAAACAGTACTCAACATCATCATAGTGCAGGAAAAAATCTTCCCTCGGGAACCCAACCTTCCCTATGGACTCTGAATTAATGAGGATGCCCACAAATGATGCGTGGTCAATCTTAATGCACTCATCATTTATCTCAGGATTAATGGGTCGTACAACCCATCTGAAACTGTTAAAGTCAAAGAAACCCCTGTGTATCACCTGTGGCATGCCATCAATGCCAACCTTTAGATTGACAAGGGCAGCAACACCATCACTCTCATAATCAAGTAATCTCTCAAGACTCTCAGGGAGGGGTTCAGCATCATCGTCCATGAGCCATATCCAGTCGTATCCATCACTGTAGGCTCTTCTGACTCCCTCATGGAATCCTCCGGCTCCCCCCGTGTTTTTCGGGAGTCTGATGTAGTTGACTTTAATCACACCTCCATCATGGAGGTTCTCCATGCTTCCGTTAAGGTATCCTTCCTTCCCGAGGAGTTCCTCTGTACCGTCGGTTGATGCGTTGTCTATGATGTACAGGGCATCAAGGGGTCTTGTCTGCCTCCTGAGGGCCTCCAGGCATTCAATGAGAAGTTCCTTCCGATTAAAGGTCACAACCACTGCTGAAACTTTCAAATGTATCTCCTCTCGTGTGGTTCTCTTAAAACATGGTACTTTACTTCTATTGTAGCGGCTGAATTCATCAGAGTATCCGTTCCCTGAAGACCTCCAGGCTCCTCTTTACGATGTCATCCATGTCATAGTATCTGTACTCTGCAAGCCTGCCCACAAGGACAAGGTTATCGTAGTCAGCTGCAAGTTCAAGGTACCTTCTGTACATTTCACGGGTTTCCTCTGTGAAGATGGGATAGCAGGCCTCGTTTTCACCCCTCACATGACTGCAGGGGTACTCCTTCACTATAACTGTCCTATCTGACCTTACAGGGTGAAGGTGCTTGAACTCGGTGATCCTGGTGTAATCATAGTTGTTGGGGTAGTTTATGGTCGCAGCCTCCTGGAACCATTCCATGTCATGTGCTTCGAACCTGAAGTCAAGGGAACGGTAGGGGAGCTCACCGTACCTGTAATTGAAGAGTTCATCGATCTTCCCTGTGAATACCAGTTTACCCCTAACTCCGAACCCATAACGAAGATACTTCCATCCCTGAGCTCCAGGACCTCATCATGGGATGTGTTGAGCATGAGTTTGATGTTCGGGTGGTCAAGCATCCTCCCTATCATCCCGGTGTAACCCCTGAGGGGCACAGCCTGGTAGGTGTCCTGGAAGTACCTGTCATCATTGGAGAGGACCACCGGCACGCGCCCGGTAACCTCGGGGTCAATCTCCTCTGGCTTCAGGCCCCACTGCTTCATGGTGTAGTTCAGGAAGACTTTCCTGTAGATGTAGTCTGCCAGGAATCTGAGGTCAGGGTCATCCTCCTCCATGAGTTCCAGTATGTGGACCCGCGCCCCATGGGGGTGCTTTTCAAGTAGTTTCTCCTCAAGGCGCCGTGAAAGGCTCTCCGGCAGAAGTTCCCTCATTGATGTGAGGTTGAAGGGCAGGGGGACCAGCCTTCCATCAATTGATCCCAGCACACGGTGCTGGTATTCCCTCCACTCTGTGAAGCGTGAGAGGTACTCGAAGACCTCCCTGTAATCTGTGTGGAAGATGTGGGGCCCGTACTTATGGATGATGATGCCGTTCTCATCACGTTCATCATAGCAGTTACCGCCTATATGGTTTCTTCTCTCAATGACCAGCACCCTTTCATCGAGTTCATCCGCTATCCTCTCCGCCATAACGGCACCTGCAAGGCCGGCGCCCACAATGATATAGTTGAACATGAATTCACCTCTTAACCGGGTTATCAGAGAACCCCCCTCATCTTAAGGAGTGTATATCCTATTATACAGATTATTATTTCGGTTGCCACAACGGCTATCGCGGCACCCACCGAACCCATGAGGATTACAAGGGCGAGGAAGAGTACAATGTGGATCAGGCCTCCATAGAGGACCATCCTGGTGAAATCCTTCTTGTAACCGAAGGAAAGAAGACCCTGTGTACCCAGGATATTGTTTACCTCCACCGCGAATATTATGAAGACCAGTATCTGGAGGAGGGGTATGCTCTCAGCGTATCCCTGACCAGCAAGCACCCCTATGATGAAGGGTGCAAGGGGGACCATAAGGACCGAGAGGCCGAAGGTCAGGGCACCCATTATGATGAGCATCTTCTTAAGTTCACTCCTGGCCCTCTCCCTGTCCTCCTCCTGTATCCTGGAGAAGTAGGGGTAGATGGCCTGGCTTATGGGTGATGTGAGTCCAAGGAGGGCCCTTGTTATATCCTCTGCCACGGCATAATACCCAACAGTCACGTTCCCTGCGAGGAGTCCGAGTATGAACCGGTTTGATGTTGTGTAGAGGCTTATTGCAAGGGTTGAGATGAAGAGGTGCCATCCATCAACAAGCTGCTCCCTTATATCGGCCGGTGAGGGCCTTAAGAACCTGACATTGAACTCCCTCTTCACTATCCTCTGACTGTAGATTCCAACCGCTATGAATCCGAGGGAGTTGAGGAGGGGCACGTAGAGGTAGTCCATGGGACCCCTCACCACAATGAATATTAGGCCGGTGTATATGAGTGAGCTGAGTATCCTGAGGATGCTTATGTACCTCATCCTCTCAAACCCCTGGAAGAACCATACAGGGAAGAGGACGCTTCCAAGGACGATGCCGTAGGTGTATATGTAGAGGGGGAGGTCCGACCTGAACATGTCAACTGATAGTACGATGGTGAGCATGGCTGTGAAGGTGAGTAACATGAGGAGGGTCTTTGTCACCATTACCGAACTGTAGATCCTTGAGACCTTTTTGGTGTCATCCCTGTTTATGGATATCTCCCTTGTTGCTGAGAGGTTGAATCCGTAGTCGGTTATGAGGTTGAAGTAGGTTATGAAGGCCACTGCAAAGGCCACCTTACCATAGTTACCGGGTCCGAGGACCCTTGTAAGGTATGGGAATGTTATGAGGGGGAGGAGGTACTGGACCATCTGTATTCCTGTGAGGGATGCGATGTTCTCAAGTACGCGCCTGTAGTCGCTGTTTCTGAGTATACTCTCTGCTCTACTTCTCATCCAGATCCACCATCACACTTTCTTTAGTTTCTTTATCATGGCATGCATAAAGATTTACCCGTAGTGGGGAGGCTCCACCAGGACCGAACATACGAAAAACTTAAATAGTATTACTTATTACTTATTCTTATGAACATAATAAAAATTGCGTCCTGCCTAGAGAAGAACAACATAGTCCTTCTGCGGGGGAAGCGTAAGGGAAACCTACCAGGAGATCACAGAGGCCCTCAGGGATCAGAAAATCCCTGAAGACCCTGTGATGGTCTACATACCCTCACCCATGCCCCTCAAGGCAGGGCTCATGATGATAATGAGGAGCCATGACCCTGAAGCACCCGACAAACTCACGGTGAACGAACTCCTTGAAAGGCTCTCCTCCCTTGAATCCATGACCTGGGTCTTCATGGACCACTTCGAGGACCTCTCAGAGAAGGCCTCAAGGAAGTACCTCTGGCTCCATGAGAACGGCAACATAACCTACATGACAGGCCTTACAGGGACCTTCAGGAGGGAGGTCTACCCCTTCTACAGGACCTTCAGGAAGGCCAACCCATCTGAGTGCATGGATGAGGAGAGCGTGGACGTCACCGTGGCTGTCTTCGCGGTGATATCCATAATCATAGCATTCTGCTACTTCAGGGTGGGGGTCAGGGAGGGCTTCATGGCAGCCGGAGCCCTCTGGTTCGGCCTCATAACCTTCAAGACCATGACCTACATTGCAGGTTAGAGAACATGAAGCCAAGGACGCATATTGTGGCAGGAGCTCTCCTCTTCATAATAATAAACACCCTGATCCCTGCATCAGGCCTGATCACAGGGGCCCTCCTCGCCGGGGCATCAGCAGTAACCCCAGACATCATGGACTTCCTCACAGGGAGACACAGGGGCATCGGACACTCGCTGCTCATTTTACCACCCCTTCTCCTCTTTGCAGTGAAGAGCCCAGCCTACGGGATACCCCTACTTGCTGGAATCACATCCCACATTATAATGGACCTCTTCACGGTCTACGGATGCCCCCTCCTCTACCCCCTCAAGGACACACCCTACCACTGTCTCCGGAGGAAGAACAGGATAAGGACGGGGACAGCCGGCGAGTGGGCCCTCCTATCATTCCTCATCGTCATGGTACTCGCCTTCTCCCTTTTATCTGCAGGGGCCCTTGACGGAACCCTCAGGGAGGTGAGGGTGGAGAAGGAGAACCTGACCGACGTTAAAATAAACCTGATGCTTGAGGCCCGGAGGGATGTTAATATCACCGTGATAAGGGAGAACTGCTCAGAGAGGATCATAGTTGACTACGCCGACAGATAAAAAGAAAAAAAGTTTCTACATGTAGAAGTCCTTACGGACCCTTTTAGCCTCACTGGGTTTTCCCTGGGGGTGCCAGATGTAATCAGCCCTTATAACCATGCGGCCGTTCTCCTCGAGGAGGGTGAAGTTACCCCCGAAGAAGGTTTCAATCCCGTTTATGGTGAAGTTGCCCCTGAACTTCTCACCATCATTTATAAAGGCTCCACCGCCAGTCCACGCGGCGCAGGTCATATTGTAGGTGCCCCTGAGCATGGTCCGGAACATGGCCCCCTTGAGGTCGCCCCTCAGGAGGGAGGTTATGGTGTTCCATGTCACGTCAATTTCATCAATGTGACCGGTCCCTGTAAGTCCGCTCTCATTGTAGCATATCCTTGTACCGTTAACCTCATGGGTGTCAAAGTTCTCTGCCCCCGGGAGGACTATCCTGAAATTGAAGTCCCTCCCCCTACCGTTTATGGAATAGTAGCCCCCCAGTGACCCCTCACCCGGCTTGTTGGCGGGTATTGATGTGTAGGACGTGTAACTGTAGGGTATCTGTGAGAATATGGCCTCATCAAAGACTTCAACTGCAAGTACCGGTGTTATTATGAGGACAGCCACAAGGGCTGCGATTATAGGGATCTTCCTGTCCATAATATTCCTCCATGACTCAAGTTAATAGTATTAAACTAATATACCTACCAATCAGGGCAGTTTCCATCTCTTCATTTCCATGGACCCCTTCATATCATCCATCCGACCCCCGGCCGGTAGAGGAGGATCATCCTCTGCACGGGCCTCCCGTCGCTCCAGTTACCCATATCCTGTATCCTCTCCATGTCCACATCCATGAGGGTCCGGTTCTCCCCTCCAAGTTCTATGAGGATGTCAAGGACCTTCCAGTATCCGCTGTAGTCAAGGTTATCAACCAGGACCCCGAATTCATCCGAAACCGCGAGGGGTGACAGGTGATCCGCCCTTAGGGGTCCGTCTGACCTGACCAGGAGGAACATCTTCCTCTCAGAGGGGATCTGGGGCGTCTCCTCCATTATGAGGTAGGAGTCCCTGGTCCCTGTTATGTTATCATCATCACCAGCCATGACGACAAGCAGCGTCCCGGGCGGGATTCCTGTGAGGTTCTCGAACTTCCTCCCCTCCTCAGACACACCCGGCTGGACTGCAAGGACAGCCCCTGGTTCCGGGAGATCATCCCTTGATGCAAGGTTCACCGCTATGATCCCCCCGGCAGAGTGGCCTATAAGGAAGAGTTCACCGCTGTATTCATTACCGATCCTCATAAGGGCGTCCTTGAGGGCCTCTGCACTGTTATCTGTGAAGTTCTCTGAACCGGTATCCAGGAGGTTCTGGTACCTGGGGTAGACAACGATGTTACCCCTCCCCACAAGGTGCCTTATCCATGCCATGTAGAAGAGGGGCTCGGTGGCTGCCCAGCCATGTATGAATACAACAACAGGGTACCTTCCGGGCCTTGAGGGCCGGAATATCCAGTACTTCCCATCCCCTTCACCATGGGACTCCCTGATGATCCCGTAGCTGGTGGAGTCCACGGCCTGATCATCCCAGGGGGCTCCGCTGACATGGTTCAGGGAGAGGAGCAGGAGGATGAGGAGCAAAGTCCAGGTCTTCAATGATATCACCCTTAATTAATCTATGGCTAATGGTCCATATAAGTTAAGGGCGCATCATCTCCAGGAGTCAGGTGCATGGTTCTGGCATCTGAATGCAGCTACAGTGGGAATTCATAAAAGTATCCTGTCAAAGCAGCATAAGGCCATCAGCCGGTATCAAGGCACACCCTTGCACCGCATGATGGGCATACCATGTAATAGAACCTTGCCCTCTGGTTTCCATGGACCTCGGCCACAACATTGGCCCTGCAGAATGGACAGAAAAAGGACTTCACTGCAATCCCCCCGGATGCAGAGTCTGATGAACGATCAATATAACCTTTTCCATAAAAGTTAATAATCAATCCCCTCTTAAATCAAAAATTATTATTACCGCCGCTGACATATCACTGTATGGGTGATTTTTCTGGTTTCAAAATCCGAGGCCTTTGCAAGGCGACTGTCATTTTTAGTCTCAATTCTGATCATCATCTTCTCCCTCATTATCCTTGCCGGCTGGTTCCTTGGAAACACCTTCATGAAGGGTGAGGTCCTGGGTTCAGCTCCGGTCCAGCCTGTGACAGCAGTCATTTTCATGGTCCTTGCAGCATCCCTTATCATGCTCTCAAGGGATGTGAAACTCCCTGCAGTCTATGCAGGCGTCTTCTTCCTGGTCTTCTACACCCTCACACTTGCAGGTTACCTTGATACCGGTTCACTGGAGTACGGTGTAAACTCTAGGTTCATAACATCAATCATCTTCATTGCCTACGGCCTGATACTCATCCTCCTTGCCTCATCAAGGTACATACTCCCCCAGATCCTGACCCTTATCTGCGGTTCGGTGGCATACTGTGTCTTCACAGGGTACATCGGGGGAGTGGACGTCTACAGCACCTACTTCATGATGGCCTTCTACACGGCCACACTCCACATACTCTCATGCACGGCCATACTCAGCCTCTACGCTGAGGATGGTGTGATGGCACCCCTCCACAGGTCCTTCAGTGAGGGACGCCTTGCAAGGATCATACTCCCCATCATGATAATCTGCATAACCATCCTGGGCATCCTGACCCTCAGAATCGAACCTGCACTCTTTCCCGGCTTCGGAGTGATCTTCATGATGGGTATGATGGCATCCCTCATCATCATCTCGGTGGTGTTCCTTGCAGAGGAACTCAGCGGTATAGATGATAAGAAGGTGAAGTACCAGGAGGCCCTCATCGAGGCCCGGAGGTTCTTCAGGAATGTTGTTGAAAACCTTGGTGAGGCCATAGCTGTCCTGGATCATGATGGAAACATGATCTACAGGAACAGGGCCATGAAGGAGCTTGAGGTGGATGAAATCCCTGTTGAACCATCCCACAGGGAACCCTTGATGATAGAAAGGCTAAGGATAGGTGATTGTTACTACATGGGCTGGATGATCCCCATGTACACCGATGGAGATTTCAGGGGATCTATGGTGTCACTCACGGACATAACTGACCTTATAAGGACGCAGAGGTCCCTTGAGGATGCCCTCACTGAGAGGGACGCCCTCCTCAGTGAAGTGCACCACAGGGTAAAGAACAACCTCCAGATAATCATAAGCCTCCTTAACATTCAGTCAATAGGTGCCGATGAAGCAGTGAAATCTGTCCTCACGGACGCCCAGAACCGTGTGAGGGCAATGGCGATCCTCCATGAAACCATCTACGACACAGGTGACTTCACAGGCGTTGACATGGAATCGTTCATCACAAGACTGATAGAGCGTCTGAGGGGAGCCTTCGATGAATATAGGGTTGAGTTCAGTGTTGAAACAGATATCAGGCTGAACCTAGAAACCGCAATACCCCTGGGACTTCTTATAAACGAGGCAGTCACCAACTCAATCAGGCATGCGTTCCCTGATGGCAGGGGCCACATCAGGGTGAAACTGAAGGGTGATGGGCTCCTGAGGCTCACGGTCACCGATGACGGCGCGGGCCTGGGGGCTGAGTACAGGGAGGGTGTGGGGATGTCGCTCATGAAGGCCCTTGCAGACCAGCTTGACGGTGAACTCAGATTCGAATCAGATGAGGGCACCGCGGTGATCCTTGAGTTCAGGGAACTCAAATACAGGAAGAGGATTTAGTTCAGTGTTTCAGTGAGATCTGTCTTCAGTGATCTGTGTGTGGGGGATGAGAGTAGATGTGGTATGGTGTGTTTTATCTGGTCCTCAGTGATCTGTGTGTGGGGATGAGAATATAAGGTATGCTTATTTATCTGGTCTCCACGGATTCAGTGGAAAAACGATAAACTGGATATGATGCTCACGGACCACTTAAAATTTAAAAAAATAAAAAAGGGGGGAGACTAGAATGGTAGTTCCTCATAGTACCCCTTTATACTGGCGCTATTCCAGTTCTTTATAACTCCAAAGGAGTTCATATTGCTTGATGCATCAGCGTTTACCCATGCACCGTTTACATAGAGCTGGGCCCAGACGTGTCCATAGGTGTTCCCTGAAATGAAGGTGCATGCTGCATGGACGTACCTCGCCTGTATCCCTGCAGCCCTTGAAAGGGCCACCAGGAGGTGGGTGATGTCCACACAGTTACCTGACCGGTTTTTGAGTGTTCCCAGGGCACCGTACCTTGTGTTGTAGTAGAAGCTGTAACTGATATTATCCCTGACCCAGTTGAAGATTGCGGTTGCCTTTGAGAGTGCCGATGTAAGTCCTTTAGTGATGCTCGATGCAAGCGCCCTTATCTCAGGACTGCCCACCTGACAGTTTGCTGTTGCTGCAAGGTACTTTCCTGAGAAAACAGAATTGTCAACCGTCACATAGTTGGGCAGTCTGCCGTTGGCCTCCTGGAATGCGACGATCTTTGAGAAGATGTAGAGGAGGACATTGAAGCTGAGGTCCCCTGCAGTTGATGAGATCCTTGATGGTGCGTTCCCTGTTGATGACATGTAATTAAGGACATCTGAGGCTATTCTCAGGTACTCCTCCTTCTGAATTGTCCCTGAAGCCGTGAGATTTATATCTGATGCTTCACTGAAGGACCCTCTCTCAGGGGTCCTGCCGCTGATGAGCCCTGCCAGCATGTAGAGGAATTCACCAGGAGTGACCTGCATCTCCCCCACGGTGACGTAGTTGGGGAGCCTGTGATTTGACTCCACAAATGCCTTAACCCTGCTGGCCGCGTCCATGATCATGGATGAGGTCAGTGAATTGTCAGCGACCGGCTTTGTTATTGCAGCTGGAACTCCACCAAGGAATTCCCTGTCAATCTTTCCTGAGAAAACAGAACTGTCAACCGTCACATAGTTGGGCAGTCTGCCGTTGGCCTCCTGGAATGCGACGATCTTTGAGAAGATGTAGAGGAGGACATTGAAGCTGAGGTCCCCTGCAGTTGATGAGATCCTTGATGGTGCGTTCCCTGTTGATGACATGTAATTAAGGACATCTGAGGCTATTCTCAGGTACTCCTCCTTCTGAATTGTCCCTGAAGCCGTGAGATTTATATCTGATGCTTCACTGAAGGACCCTCTCTCAGGGGTCCTGCCGCTGATGAGCCCTGCCAGCATGTAGAGGAATTCACCAGGAGTGACCTGCATCTCCCCCACGGTGACGTAGTTGGGGAGCCTGTGATTTGACTCCACAAATGCCTTAACCCTGCTGGCCGCGTCCATGATCATGGATGAGGTCAGTGAATTGTCAGCGACCGGCTTTGTTATTGCAGCTGGAACTCCACCAAGGAATTCCCTGTCAATCAGTCCGTACCTGAAGAGGGCGTAGCCATCAGCCCCTCCACGAAGGGCGGCGTTAATATCTCCAAGGAGTTCATCTGCAGGGATGGGTGTCACATCAGCATCTGACCTGTAGGTCTGAAGACCTGTCCACACCTCTGCACTGAGGCTCTTACTCTTGATGTAGGCGGAGACGTTCTCTATCCATGATGAACCTTCACGGTAGTTGCCCTTGTATGCCATCGGGATGAGGACGTCAAGGTACTCTGCGAGTTTCGTGTAGTCCTGACCATAATAGTAGGCGTTGACTCCCTTCTCGGGCATGAGGGCCGCTGATAGAAGAAATTCAGGGTTAACTGATTTAACAGCTTCACTTATCCTCTTAACTATCCCGGTTATGGCCTCTGTTGCACCTGGGCTCTGGTATGCGTTACCAGGGTATCTGATGTAGTCAAGGTGCACGCCCCCGACACCACTGATGCCCGTGTATCCGAGCACCCTCTGTGTGAGGTTGTCTATGAATTCCTGGGTGGGGTCGAACCAGTTACCGCTTGAGTCCTTGAGGCAGATGACCCAGACGCTCACCCTCAAACCATTGGCTGAGGCGTTTCCAAGGAATGAGGTAAGGTTTGACCTGAACCTTGCATCGTTGAAGGCCAGCTGCTCAAGGAAGATATCGGTTATACCCTTACCCTTGAGTTCCTGGAAGTCGACCTTACCCATATCATAGGCCTTCACCCAGAGGGCTCCGTGGGGTGCTTCACCTGCAGCAACATCAGCGCTGCTTCCAGGCGAATCAACCCCACCACCCTCGGTGCTCTCTGCATCACCCTTAGGGGTGTCGGTGCTGTTCTCTGCATCACATGTATCGTTAATGGAACTGGAATCTGCGGTGCCGTTGAGGTCCTGAACATCCGGTTCATTGAGTTCGACGGCATATGAAATATTTGAGCCCATAAGGATTAGCGCCAGAAATAGGGCTGTTAAAATATTCAACTTTCTCGAAATTTTACCGCCTCCAGCGGGGCTTAAATAACCCCATTATAGTCTTAAAAAGAGCATATTATATAAATATTGTGGTTCTAATCCTGAAAAAAGACACTTTAAGAGCTTTTAAAATCAAACAAGTCAATATTAGAACTTTTTTTATTCACTGCCAGGAACTTTAAATTAACCAAATCCCCTTTTCAGTTAAAGGAATGCCATTAGCCCTGATTGAATCCATGAACCCCATTGTAATCCCGATTTAAGTAGATCCAGGGCAAGGCATCATCCCCAGCCATCCATGATCATTCTTCAAGTTCACATACCTCACCATAACAGCTGAATATCTCATCAGATATCCTCCTGGTGGCCTCACGCTTCTCAGAGACCACAAAGTCAGCCCCGGCAGTGTAAAGGTTCTCAGTGTTCTCAAATCCCCTTATACGGGCTATGATCTTCATGGACTCGTTCAGGGCCCTGGCCTCATGTATCGCATGGACGGTTGAGGGATAATCTGCAATGGCAACCACCATGACAGCAGCCTCAGGGACGTTAAAGTGTCTCAGGACGCTCATATGGGTACCGTCACCGTAATAGACGTTGAGGCCCTCATCCCTTGCCTTCCTGACGGCTTCAGGGTTAACATCAAGGCCTATGTATGGTATCCCATGCTCCTGGCAGAGGTCAGCAAGCCTCCTCCCGGTTATACCCATACCAACAATGATGAGGTGGTCCTCGAGCTTCAGCCGGGGCTTCTCATACCTTCGACCGTTCTTTATAACCGGATGCACACGTGACCTTACAACCCTCTCAGAGATCCTCGGTGAAAGTGATATGAGGAAGGGCGTCAGGGCCATGGTTATAAGTGAGACCGATAGGAATGCCTGGAAGGTCAGGGTGTCCATCAACCCGTACTTTAGCCCTGACTCCGAGAGTATGAAGGAGAACTCACTGATCTGGGCAAGCACCAGGCTTATAAGGACAACTATCCTTGCAGAGTAGCCCAGTATGAAGCCAACGAAACTGTTGAGGGCGAGCTTTATGAGGAGCACCCCCAGGACCGCCAGGACTATAAGGGGCAGGTGGCTCAGGAAGAATCCAAGGTCAAGGAGCATCCCCAGGCTTGTGAGGCTGTCCATGCTGAAGTCCTCGGGCAGCCCCACACCATCATCTGCAACCGTTAAAATGAACCTCCCATCTCTCTCCTTGAGTCTCACGGTAACCTCCCCGTCCCCGCCATCAGGGAAGGCGTACTTGAAGGCGTTGGTTACAAGTTCATTCACCATGAGCCCCAGGGGCATTATGGTGTCAAGGTTCAGTTTCACGTCATCGATGTCAAAGTTCAGCCTGATCCTCTGCCCGGGTTTCTGGTAGGAGAGCATGATGCTCCTTACAAGTCCCTGGATGTAACCCCCCACATCAATGTCTGAGAGGTTCCCTGAACGGTAGAGCTTCTCATGGATCATGGACATACTCATAACCCTCCCCTGGCTGTCCTTAAGGGCCTCAACCACCTTCGGGTTGTCAATGTAGCTGCTCTGAAGGTTCAGGAGGCTTGATACGACCTGAAGGTTGTTCTTTACCCTGTGGTGGATCTCCCTCAGGAGTAGCTCCTTCTCCTCCAGGGATGATACAAGCTTCTCCTGGTAGAACAGCCTCTTGAGGGTTGATGAAGCCTCGGTCCCCATGGCCTCAAGGAGCCTGATATCATACTCATTGGTTTTCTGACCAGGGAACAGCATGAATCCCAGGGTCTCATCACCGTGCCTCAGGGCGGCGACCGTGAAGCCATCCACCAGTGCCACGCTCTGATCCCCCAGCTCCTTGAGGACCTCTGACGGGTCAAGGGGAAGGGACCCCTCCCCTGAAATGATGGGTTCGTTTCCATCATGGATGTAGACCCAGCCCCCTGGAAGTCCAAGGTACTCCCCTGCAAGTTTCATTATGGTCCTGAAGAGATCCTCAGGGGTCCTGCTATGATTTATATCCTTCAGTATCTCATTAAGGACCCTGAACTCATCCAGACGCCTCCTGGCGACCTCCTCGGACCTCTCGGTTTTCTCTATCCTGTTCATCAGCCTCCTGGTGTACCTCTGGTCCTGGGCAACCAGTGAGTAGCCCACAGGGTCAGGGCCCTCCTTTATGAGGGATATGAATAACTTGACAGGGATCCTCTCACCCCCCGGGGTGACGTAGTCAATCAGGACAGGTTCATGATGATAGTCACCCTTCACATGCCTTGAGGCATCCTTCACATACTCCAATTCGACCTCAAGGATTTCCTGGTGGTCCTCTGCTGTGAATCTCCTCCAGTCCTCACCGGCATGGATTCCAAGTTCAGCCTCCGCCCGGTAATTAATACGTGTCACCCTCCCCTCAGGGTCAAGGAGGATGACGAGGTCCGTGACCTTGTCGATTATGCTTTCACCTGCAAGGGAAGGGCTGATGACAGGGGGCGTGAGGGTTACCATGCCGGATATGCCTGCAAGGCCTGCAAGGCCTATCAGCTGCCCTGCCAGATTAACGGTCTGCATGTCCAGTGAGGGTAGGAAGGAGCTCAGGATCCACCCTCCGATGAGGCTGAGGGAGGATGTCATGAATATGATGGTTGAAATCTTTCTCTCATGGTAGAGGGGGGCCGTCCTTGCATGGTTCCATATGAGGGTTATGCCTGATCCGAAGTACCCGAAAATGTAGATCTGAAGGAGGAGCTCCAGGGGACGGTTCCTGATTATTTCAATCTGCCAGACTCCATTGACCATGGACACTGCAGGTGTTATCATTGAACTGCTGATTATGATGAAGAGGATGATGATGGGGGGTATTATTATGAGGGATCCGGCCTTATCCATCCTCCTGTCACCGGCAGAGAGTACAAGGGCGAAGTTAAGAAACAGTGCCGGTAGAAGACATAAACCGATCCCTGAGAGAGTATAGATCATGATGGCATGTCCCGGTTCAGTTAAAGCATCCATGACCGCGGGACTAACAGCCCAGAGGGCCATTGCAATGGAAATAAGAAAGAAACTCCACTGGAGGTTTCCCCGCTCCTTCCTAAGGGGGTAGGTGCCGATGATAAGGTAAAGTACGAATGCCAGTATTGAAAGGGTGCTGTAGATGTTCATCCGCCCACAATCCTATAATAAAATGAGGTGGTATACTCTAGTTAGAAGGAACAGTCTTTATAAAGTTTTCACCAGTAATCAGGAGGAACAGAATGTTATCATCCAATTCCATTGCAGAGTTCCTGATTAATTCAGGACTGGGAAGGGTTCTGAATTCAATTATAAGGCTTATAAACAGAATCATACCTAAAAGGGAAAACCAGATACTCTTTGAGAGCATACCTGATATTTCTGATAACCCATTCTACCTTTACAGTTACATGAAGGAACTTGGAGAGGATTACCGGTTTGTGTGGGTGGTTGACAGTATCCATAAGGATTTTGAGGAACCCCAGTATATCAGGAATACACCATCTGAGATCTGGCAGTTCTTCAGGTCAAGGTACATAGTAACATCCCATGGTCACCATCTGCTTATAAGGGCTGGAAATCAGGTTTTTGTGAACCTCTGGCATGGCATGCCCCTCAAGGCCATGGGGTATACAGAGCCCGCTGGGAAACCTGTTCTGCTCCTCCAGGGAGTGGATGATGAGAACTATTACATGATTGCAACATCAACCATAATGCGGAACGCCCTTGCAGCCTGCTTCAACCAGGACGCCAGGAGGATACACATAACCGGACAGCCAAGGAACGATAAACTCTTCAGGACACCTGAGGAAAAGACGGAATTTAATGGTGTTATACTCTACACACCAACCTACAGGGACACAGGTACCGATGCATCCATATTCAGTCTTCCAGACTACACTGAAGAGAAACTACAGGACTTTCTCAGGGAGAGGGGATTATGTTTCCTCGTGAAACTCCACCCCCTTGATAGGGGAGTTCGGATCCCCACAGGAGACAACATAAGGGTTCTTGAACCATCAGCTGACATCTATGACGTCCTTGCAGGTGTCGATGTCCTTGTAACAGATTATTCATCCATCTACTTCGATTTCCTCCTCCTGGATAGACCCATAATATTCACCGTACCCGACCTTGAGGAGTACAGGAGGGTCAGGGGCTTCGTCCTTGAACCCTTCGAGTTCTGGACGCCCGGACCCAAGGTGAGGACCTTCAGGGAATTCCTTGATGAACTTGAAAGATCCCTGAATGACCCCCAGTATTATGCGGGGGAGAGGAGAACGATCAATGAACTGGTGAACCATTACAGGGATGATAGATCATCGGAAAGGGTATACAGGCTTGTGTGGGGTTAAAAATGCGCATAGGGATACTTATACCTTCACTGGATGATACTGGAATGGCGAGGGCCGCTGCCCAGCTCTCCATCATGCTGGATCAGCTCTCACATGAGGTCCACATCATAACCGGCTACAGACACACGCCCATGCAGAATTATGAGGGCAAACTCCACATGCTGGATGTTAAACCAGCCATGGTGAATCAGAGCTTCCCTGAAAGGATAATGCTCTTCCTAAAACGCTTAACCGCTTTGAGGAAACTCAGGAGGATGCTTAAAACTGATGTGATGATCTCATTTTCTGAGGCCATGAGTATACAGAACATTCTAACAGCAGGGGATGAAGGGGTGATCATCAGCCACCACACCCTCCTTTCAAGGAATGAGAATCTCCAGGACATCTACGGGAAACTGGTGAAGTTCCTCATAAAGCTCCTCTATTCCAGGGCAGACCTTATTGTCCCTGTATCTGAAAAATCAGCTTCAGACCTTGTAAGGAACTTCAGCATAGACCCTGAACTTATAAGGGTTATACCTAATCCGGTACCTGTGGAGGAGATAGAAAGAATGGCCTCTGAAGACCTTGAAGGCTACCATGAAATCTTTAAAGATCCTGTAATTATAAATGCAGGCAGACTCACCCATGCAAAGGGACAGAGGTATCTTCTGAGAATATTCAGGGAGCTCCTGGATGATTTCCCTGACCTGAAACTTGTTATACTTGGTGATGGAGAACTCAGGGATTCCCTTCTGAAATTCTCCAGGGAACTCGGACTTAAGGTTTGTCATGATGCCCCTGATTCAGGGGACTTTCAGGTTTATTTCCTTGGTTTCCAGAAGAATCCTTACAGGTTTTTTTCACGTTCAAAGCTTTTTGTTCTGACATCATTAAGGGAGGCCCTCCCCATGGCCATAATGGAGGCCATGTCAGTCTTTCTTCCTGTGGTGGCATCAGACTGTGGGGGTACAAGAGAGATACTGGCTCCTGGCACCGACCCTGATATTGAAACATCCAGGGCTGAATTTGCAGCTTACGGTGTGCTCCTCCCGGTCTTCAGGGATGAAGTGGAGGCCGGTGACAAACTCACAGAACCCGAAAAGGTCTGGATCCAGGCACTCCGGAGAATACTTCAGGACCCCTCCATGATCGAATGCTACTCTAGGAGGGCCTCATCCAGGATGAATGATTTCAGATGGGAGAAAATAAGGGGTTTGTGGGAGTCTCTCCTTGATGATTTCCAGTTCAGGTGAGTTTTTCAAGGAAGTCATTACTTCTATGAATCCCGTGGCTATTTCATAATGTCTCCCAGGAACATGGCCCATTTATCAGCAATCCTCAGGGGGTCCCGGGTTTCAGTTATATGCTCTTTAAGTTTCTCACCCCACACAGGGCCCTTTGATGGGTTTTCAATAAACCTTATTAACTTTTCTATCATTTCACTATCATCTTCAGCTATTATACCATGAACATCGTCTTGGAGTTCCTCGAACTCTCCCCTGAACTTTGCAACCGGAACTCCCAGGTAACCTGCCTCCAGAACCGCGTAGCCAAGTTCACTCATATCATAGCCCAGGAGCATGATATCCGCTGATCTGACATGGCAGAGGAAGTCATCACGGTAACCCATAAACTCTATGCAGTCATCCTCAATTTCAGGGGACTCCCCGAAGACAAGAAGCCTGATCCTGCACCCTGCCTTCCTGTTAACCTCTGATATTACCTCCGCGAGCCTCTGGATGCTCAGAACCTTTGAACCGCCTATACTCGTATAGGTGACTGCTGTGACACCATCACCCTGGAGGTCCGGGCACTCGCTCACCTTACCTTCAATCTCATCAGTGATGAGGGCGTTGGGTATGACGGTCGCCCTGAGACGGTTCTTCTTTTTTGTTATCTCAGAAACAGTTGTAACCCTGTCCCTGTAGATGAACCTTATGAAGATCAACCTGTGAAGGATCCAGTTAATGATTTTGAAGATGTAGTGGATGTTTCCTCCCGGATCTGTCTTTAAGGCTGTCAATGCCTCCTGAAGAACCCATCCGTGTATTGTGAGAATTGCAGGTACACCGCTCCTCCTTACCTTCAGGATACCACCTAACTTCAGAGGTCCATGGACATGGATAAGATCATAATCTGCAAGGTTAACATCATCAAGATGGGATGCGTAGAATGTTTCAACTTCAGCCCCCAGAATCCTGTAGACGACTTCCTGGGATTTAACAGCCCTCACAACCCCTCCTTTTATGGATGTGTCGAAGGGGATTATCATGGCAACTCTTTTCATCATACCACTTCCCTGAGTTTGGTAAATGATTTTATATGAATCCTAGATAAAGTAACTGATATCATGCCAGATGGAGTCATTTAGTGGTAAGTAACGTAACAGGTCGTATGGGAGAGTCATCAGTAATAGGAGGATGATCTGATTCTTCAGAGGATATTAAAGATTATCAATTATATTATACCCAAGAACAGGAGACTGGTTGTATTTGACAGCGCCCCTGATTTTACAGGGAACAGCATGGCCCTCTTTGAGTTCATGGACTCACGGGGTGAATTTGAGGCGTTATGGATTGCTGATGAACCGGAAAGGCACCCTGAATTCAATCAGGTGAAGCGTGATTCAATCAGGGCGCTCCTCAGGATTCTCAGGGCAGGCACCCTAGTATCCACACACGGCCGCATGGCTGAAATCCGTGTCCCGTCACAGAGGTACGTTAACCTCTGGCATGGCATGCCCCTCAAGGCCATGGCCTATGCAGAGACCACAGGGAGGGACTTCACTGATCCCGTGAGGTTCTCTGATGAGAACTATTACATGATTGCAACATCAACCATAATGCGGAACGCCCTTGCAGCCTGCTTCAACCAGGACGCCAGGAGGATACATGTAACCGGACAGCCAAGGAACGATAAGCTCTTCAGGGAACCACCTGAGATACCGGGAATCGACACGGAGTCATACAGTAAGGTTGTTCTCTTCGCCCCGACCTTCAGGAAATCTGATTTTCTCTCTGATGGCGATATGTTATCACACAACCTGAACTTCCCTGACTTCAACCCGGAAGCACTCTCAGGATTCCTCACTGAGAACAATGTCCTCCTCCTTGTAAAGTTCCACCCGGCGGAAGAGAAGTTTGCAGAGAAGTTCCTGGATGAAATGGAAAACGTGGCGTTGCTTAGGACAGAGATGCTCAAGGATGAGATGCTGGACATCAACGACATCCTTGCAGGTGTCGATGTCCTTGTAACGGATTATTCATCCATCTACTTCGATTTCCTCCTCCTGGACAGACCCATAATATTTGCGGTATCTGACCTTGAAGAATACGCCAGAACACGAAGCTTCGTCCTTGAACCCTTTGAGTTCTGGACGCCCGGTCCCAAGGTGAGGACCTTCAGGGAATTCCTTGATGAACTTGAAAGATCCCTGAATGACCCCCAGTATTATGCGGGGGAGAGGAGAACGATCAATGAACTGGTGAACCATTACAGGGATGATAGATCATCAGAAAGGGTCTATAGGCTCGTCTTTCAGGGTGAGGATGGGGAGTGATGTTTTCAGTGAAGGTTTATTATTTCCAGGGGGTGTGCTCCTGTTCTCCTTTTTTTGTGCCGGGTTACCACAGGTCGTGTTTTTTTATTCCGTAGACCCTGATGCTGAGCACGATGGTTTCTGTGATTATAACCAGCAGTGCCACAATGTATATGCTCATGAAGGGTGCCACTGCAAGGAGCATGGCAAGGTGAATCAGTGAACCCACCACAACACTACCGTTGGCATACCTCTGCTGTCCCAGGACCGCGAGGAATGGGTACCCAAGGAGTATTGATGGTATAACAACCATCAGGGCAACTGCAAGAAGCCTAAGGACACCGGCACTTGGCATGTAACCGGCCCCGAAGAGAAGCCTGATTATATGGGGAGCGAATATTATTATAAAAGTGCAGAGCACGGTGTTCAGAATCATGGAGTACCTGAGAACCTTCCTGTGGAACGCCTTGTTCCGGGTCTTGGCCATGTAGGGATACGTCACCTGCAGCAGGGGACTGTAAAGACCCTGAGCAGCAGTATAGAGTTTCTCAGCAGCCGAATAATAACCCACAGCAGCGTTACCAGCAAATAATCCCAGAAAGAACGAGTTACTGCTGGTGTAAATCGAAACAGAAGCCCTTGAAAGGAAAAACTGTGTACTGTCCCTGAAGATCTCCCATATAACACCCCAAGGAGGCAGATGAAACCTGACATTAAACCTTGTCCTTATAATCCACAGGGAGATCAAACCAGCGGTTATGGTCCCAAGGGACTGCAGGAGAGGCACATAGAGATAATCAGAGGGCCCCCTGATGAAAATGAATATTGTTGCAAGGAAGATAAGGTTTGTGAGGACATTCAGGAGAGTTATATACTTCATCCTCTCCATCCCCTGATAGAACCACATGGGTGATAGGGTGCTCCCAACCACAAGACCAAAGGCAAATACATAGATCACCCAGTTAGCCGAGAACCTCGGAACAGTCATTATGATACCCAGGAGCATGCTGAAGCTCACAACCGTGAGAACACCCTTTATTATCATCACCGAACTGAAGATCTCAGAAACCCTTTCAGGGTCGTCCCTGTTAACCGAGATCTCCCTGACAGCAGAAAGCCCGAACCCGTAATCAGTCAGTATCTGGAAGTAGGTGTTAAAGGCGATGGCAAAATTCACAAGACCATAATTCGCAACACCCAGGACCCTGGTAAGGTAGGGGAGCGTTATAAGGGGGATGACATACACAAGGACCTGGAGGGTTGAAAGGGAGAGGAAGTTCTCAGCCAATGCACGGTACTCCTCAGACCTCAGCTTCGCAACTATATCCCTGGGATTCATCCAATCACTTATCAATAGACTGCAATCGCCTTCTGGAAGTCCCTTATATGGATGTTAACGTTTTCAGGGTCATCCATGGTCCGGTGGACCAGTTCAAGGACGGGTAGTTCAAGGTCATCTGTCAGTTCCCTTATGGCCTTTATGGATCTGAGGCTCTCAATGGTTATTGTTGAGTCTTCACTCAGCCTCATCTTCTTACCCAGCATGAGACCCAGGGTCCTGTTACGGCTCTTGTCGGTGGATGCCGTGAGAAGAAAATCACCGAAGCCGCAGAACTTATCATAAAGTTCCCCGTAACCCATCCTGTCAAGTATCCTGATCATCTCCCTGAAACAGATTGTTAGAATTGCGTATCGATGGTTTTCTCCTGTGATCTGCCCGTCAAGTATCCCCATGGCCACCGCGTACACGTTTTTAAGTATACCGCAGAATTCAACTCCCTGGATGTTCTCTGAGTAGTCGAGTAGCACTCCGGCTGATCTGAGGAGTTCTGTGATCTCATCATGGTAACTGGCCGGTGCACCTATGGTTATCCCTGATGTCATGCCCCTTATGAGTTCATCGGCGAAGTTGGGTCCTGATATGCTGAATACAGTCTCTGAACCTGTTTCTTCCTTCATAACCATGGACATGGGTTTGAGGGATGGGTGTTCTATCCCTTTTATGCAGGATATCATCTTTTTATTCTTCAGCGCGTCCCTCATGGATCTTGTTATCTCTCGGAGGTTTCCTGATGGGACCGCCATGAAGATGTAGTCTGATTCTTCGATGAGGTCCTTTCTTTCCATGTGAACTGCCTTTATGTTCCCTTTGAGTTTAACGCCCGGGTGGTAGGCTCTGTTTTCATGGTCCCTGTTTATGGATTCCACGACCTCGGGTCTTCGTGCGAAGAGGTATACTTCTTCTGAATTGTCTGCGAGGATCTGTGAGATGGCTGTTCCGAAGCTTCCCGCGCCTATTACTGCTGTTTTCATTCTTTATGCTCCATGTAGTATTTTCTTGCTGTTTCGAGGTCTTCGGGGAAGTCTACTTCGATGCAGAACATGTTTCCTATGTTGAGGGGTTTGAATCTTTCACCCCTTTCGATGATTATTTCGACGCCCCGTTCGAAGTAGTCCTGGTCGTGGCACTCATTCAGGGCTTCCCTGAGGACGGGCAGTGTTTCCCTGGAGACTCTGTTTATTCCCACGGCTTCTCCGAGGGGGTTCTGGACGGTTTTTGAGAGTTCTTTTATGTATCCGTCATCTGTGAGGTTGTATTTGACTTCTTCTTCTCCGACTCTTTTGTTGTCGACGCATATGTGGTTGCCCTTTTTCTGGTGGAGTGTTCTGAGTATTTCAGGGTCGAAGACCACGTCGCCGTTCATCCAGATGACGTCTTCGTCAAGGTCTTCGAGGCCTATGAGTAGGCTTTTTGATGTGTTTGTTTCTCTGTAGCGTGGGTTGTAGAGGTATTCGAGTTCAGGGTGTTTTTCTTCTATTAGGCTGCCCTTGTATCCCAGGACGACCCTTATGTTTTCTGTTCCGGTTGCTTTTTTTATGTTTTCGAGTTGCTGGTCCATTATGGTTGTGGAGTTGTCCAGTTCCACCATGGCCTTGGGTATTCCGTGTCCCAGTCTGCTTCCGGTACCTGCAGCAAGAATAATGATTTTAATGACAATCACCTTCAAAGACTTGTAAAATAACAGATTAACATCTAACTAGGTCCAGATTTATAGGCCATAATATTTAACTTGTTCGGAGTGAACCTAATCCATAATAATGGGAGGAAAATAAAGGGTGATTTGGGGTTGCCATACATGCAGATCTTCCAGAGAGATGTGGTATCCCAATGGCAGAAGGAGGCTGCATGCAAACCTTGCATGATCTAAGATTTGCTGGTCTTGGGGTGGTGTTTTTTATGGTGCCATGATATAGTTTAATATTTCCACATTTAATATAAATAGAGAATATATAATGGAGAGGGAATTCCCCATTATTTTCAGTAAATGATTCACACAGGGCGGGTGTCTGGATGTCTGAAGATTATGAGACTTTGCTGACGGTGCTGGATAATCTTATGGATGGCCTTATCATCATTGATAAAGAAATGAACGTCCTCTTGTTCAATCAATCAGCCGCTGATTTATTCGGGGTCGGTTCAATCCATGATGTTTCAGGGGTCAACGTCTTTGACTTTGTCCATCCAGAGGACAGGGAAAGGGCTGAAAGGATAGCCCTGAAGGACATGTTTGAGGAGGATTTGCAGGAGATTAATGAGTTCCGTGCTATAACAGCGGATGGTAGAGAAATCTGGCTATCCGCAGCCGGTAAAAAAATCGTATATAATGGTAGAACAGCGGGACTGATCTCTTTAAGGGATATAACTAAGACCAAGATTATTGAGGAATCTCTCAGGGAGAGTGAGGAAAAGTTCCGCCTGTTCTTTGAGACCACCAAGGACGCAGTAGCCATAATATCACAGGGAAGATTCATTGAGTTCAATCAGGCAACCCTTGAGTTGCTGGGCTGCACTGAGGATGAACTACGCTCCAGGACCACAGGAGAATTCTACTTGAACCCGCAGGACAGGGAACAATTCCTGACCCTCCTTGAAGAGAAGGGTTTCGTTAAGGATTATCGTGTGGACTTCAGGAGATGTGATGGGAAAATAGTAAGGGCCCTAATGACCGCCAGCGCCCTGAGGGATTCTGAAGGAAACATAACCAGAATCCATGGGATCACAAGGGATATCACAGAGAAGCTGAAGACCGAGGATGCTTTGAGGAAGTCAGAATCTTACTATAAATCACTCTTTGAGAACACCTTGATCCCGGTCCTGATCTTGAGGAAGATGGCACCATATCAATGGTTAATAAAGAAGCTGAGAGGATCAGTGGTTACTCAAGGGATGATCTTGAGGGTAAACTCTGCACAGACTTCATTCTGGAAGAAGACAGGATGTCTGTAGTACCTGAGGGGAAAATTAGCCCTGAAAACATACTTGAAAGACTTGAATTCAGGATCATTGATGGATGCGGTAATATCAGGAATATCTTCGGAACATATGGCAGGATCCCGGGCACAGAAAAAATAGTAGCGTCGGGTATAGACATCACAGAACAGAAGAGGGCGCAGAAGAGATTAAAAGAACTCCTGGATGAGAAGGAGACACTTCTTCGAGAAATCCATCACAGGGTAAAGAATAACCTCCAGGTTGTCTCAAGTCTCATAAGCCTCCAGGCACACGGCATAACTGATGAAAAAACGATAGAAAACCTTAGAGAAGTCCAGAACCGCGTGAATTCAATGGCAAGAATACATAAACAGCTCTATGAATCGGAGAACCTTGCTAAGATCAACTTCAAAAACTATACCGAGGGCATGGTGCCTGAAATCCTTTATAGTTATGGTGTCATGGGGGGAGATATAAAGACAGACATCAAAATGGAGAACATAGAGCTCAGCATTGAAACAGCAGTCCCCCTGGCCCTTATACTTACAGAAATCGTATCAAACTGTGTAAAACACGCATTCCCGGAGGGAAAAGGTGAAATAAAGATAGAACTGCTTCCAGGGGAAGAATTTTACACCCTATCAGTTTCAGACAATGGTGTGGGAGTACCTGAAATTAACCTGGAAAATCCTGAAACCCTTGGCCTTCAGCTAATAAATGCGCTGAGCAGGCAAATTGGAGGCAGAATAGAGATCAAAGCAGGTCATGGAACAACCTTCAAAATTGAATTCCCCGCAGATTTAAAACTCAAATAGAAGCACCCCCAATGTTATGTGGCAGCCATTAATTGACCGGCGTTACAATTTCATGATATAAATACAGTCCGACAGATCTGGATGGTTGCAGGCTTACGGTTTTCGCTGGATGGTAAACAATTCTGACACATGCCAATTTCATGCAGTGGAGGGAGGTTAATTAGTTGAGAATACTTCATGTTACACCCTATTTCAAGCCATCATGGGAGGCTGGTGGACCCCCAAGGATGGTCTATGACCTTGCATCATGGCAGGTTGCAGAGGGTCATGATGTAACGGTATACACAACCGATGGATTCAAGAGACGCCTGGATACTGAGAAGAACCGACCTGTGGATGTTGATGGTATAAGGACCTACTACTTCAGAAACCTTTCAATGTACCTTACAGGTAACCTTAACATGCCAATCCCCTGCAGGCTGCCATCTGTAGCAGCACGAGAAATAGGCGGCTTTGACATAATCCATATACATGAACACAGGACCTTCCTGGCCGCGGTGACATCCATACTCGCATCAAGGCATCGTGTACCCTACATAGTACAGCCCCATGGTTCGGTACCCACCATGACACGGAGCTTCATCAAGAACATCTTTGATTTCATGGCTGGAAGAAGGATTATGGCAGGTGCCGAGAGGGTGGTGGCCTCCTCAGAGATTGAGTCCAGATTTTACAGGAAGGTTTATCCATTCCTTAAGGATGATTCCATCATAAGAGTACCTAACCCTGTTAAGCTGGAGGGGGTTCCTCAAGGGGGCGCCTTCCGGAGGAAGTGGGGGCTCGGGGATGAAAGAATAGTCCTTTACATTGGAAGGATACATGAAATGAAGGGCTTGGACCTCCTGGTTCGCGCATACAGGGAAATGGATGAAGTGAAGCTTGTGATAGCAGGTCCAGATGACCACTATCTTGAGGGTCTCAGGGCCCTGATGGATAAACTTGGAGTCTCAGGGAGGGTTATCATGACGGGACCGCTGTATGGTATGGATAAACTGGGGGCATACAGGGATGCAGACGTCTTTGTCTTACCATCAAGGTATGAGTCCTTCGGCAATGTTGTGGCCGAGGCAATCTCATGTGGGACACCCGTGGTTGTAACATCAAAATGTGGTGTTTCTGAATGGATCGAGCCTTCCGATGGTGTAATCGTTGAACCCTCGGTTGAAGGGCTGAGGAAAGGTATATACAGAGTGCTTAATAACAGGGAGTCATTCAGACCATCAGCAGAAAAGTTTGACCCCGACATTATATCCCGAAGATTTCAGGAGGTCTATGTTGAGGTTCTCTCCAGCAGGTAAGGTGACGGGGGACATACTATCTGATGGGTTTATCATGGTGCTTGATATTAACCATAATATGATTAATCAGTATAGGACATTCCAATCAATCACAGGAGATGTTATTGATGATTAATGATAAGAAGGTATTCCCCATTATTCTAACTTTATCGCTGATAATGGCTGCTATTCTCGTATACATCCAGAATAACATCGGGATATACTACTGGGACATCTTCCTCTACGTGAATAATGCCATGAGGATGGCCCACCTTGGCCCGGCGGACACACTCTATCTTTCACCCTTCTTCCCGGCGGTCCTCTCAGTATTGTTCATGCTGGGACTTACAGGTGAACCCACCGTGTTCTCAGCCGCCGCAGCATTCTATATCGCGGGTGTCACAGGACTCTACCTCCTCCTGCGACTCAGATTCAGTGAAATGGAGAGCCTTGCAGGGAGCATATCCTTCGCATCCTTCAGCATAATCCTTTCATGGGCAGCAACAGGGGCCCTGGATGTCCCCGCAGCATCCCTCTCCATCTGGGCGGTGTACCTAGCACTCCTTGGGAGGAGAAAGGATCCGCGCTTCTACTGCCTGGCGCTCCCTGTTGCAATGGCAGCCTTCCTTACAAGGTACACTTCAGGTCTCATGTTACTTCCACTTGCAATCATAATCTTCACGGACCCTGAATTCAGATCAAAATTAGGGGAGCTCCTTGCCGGCACCGGCCTGGGCATCCTCCTCTACCTCCCCTTCGCATACTTCTTCTACAGGAACGTTAAGACACCATTCCCATTCCTAAAACAGGCTGCAGGAACAGCAACGGGATCAGCAACCTCCATAAACCCCGGCTACAGTCTTGACCCACTCTACTATCTTACACTTCCCGGAGTACATATCGGCCCTCCCATCACAGGACTACCTCCATGTGATAAACCCCTCAATTGCGAGGCCCACAGCCGTGGCATTTATAATAATCGGGTTCCTGCTGGCAGGGATGGCCATTTTACTCTGGAATAACAGGGACCTGGCCTCCATGACTGGTTTAAGGGAGAAGGTCCTCTTCATCCTCCTCTCAATTCTCATGGTCGCCACCTTTGGAAGGGTTTCCTTTGTTGTGAGTGAAATCATACTCCTCCTATGGGCCCTTTCAGTAGCCAGGATGGCCGGAGACAGGGAGAACACTGACATGAACCTTGCGATGGCTGTATGGTTCCTCTCCTACCTCTTCATGCACAGCTTCCACCCGGTCAAGGTTGACAGGTACCTCATCACCGTGATGCCTGCCGTTGCCTACGGCATCTCACTCTCCATAAGGGAGACGGCGGGCATCATCAGATGGAAGCATGCATCAGATGTTCTCTCAGCCCTGGTGGCCCTCCTGATGCTAACCTCAGCCATCAACTACCTGGCCGGGATGCCTGACAGTTACGGTATCGTTGAGGCGGAGAAGGAAGCTGCAGCCTGGCTCATGGAACACGACCCGGCCTACAGTGAGAGGATTATAGCCTCTGACAGGGGCCCTGCCTTCACATGGTACCTTGGAAAGTATGTATTCACAAGGAAGATGCATCCGGACAGGATGGAATTATGCATTGAATACTTCAGGGACCTTAACCCGGACTACTACATCTACTGGACCGATGAGACACCACTACCTTCAGGGTACAGGGTCATCTACTCCAGGAGGGGGGTTGCAGTTGCCGAAAGGATGAACATGACCGGCTGATGTCAGGGTTTAGAGGTGATCATCGGAATGGATGTTCATGGGCCCTGTTAGCTCATACCTGGAATGCCGGGCCCCCCCTCACGGGATAAGTGCACCGGCACCCCACCAGAAAGTAATTAATATTAAAACGTCAGGGGGGTTAACATTCACAGGGTTTCGTGCGGGATTCTTGATTTCCTTCAAGTATTTATATGGTATCCGTTAATAATTAGTTTAAGGTGTCCCACTGTGAGACACACCTTATTCTTACGTTTAATCACTCTAATCAACAAGGAGCGGAGTTATATGGAAACTCAGAGGATACTTGTTACCGGTGGAGCCGGATTCATAGGAACAAACCTTGTCAATGAACTCAGGAGCAGGGGCCATGAGGTCCTTGCAGTTGACCTCATGCACACTGAAAGGGAAGATTACATGCGGGCTGACGTCAGGGAGTACCGCCAGGTTGAAAGGATATTCGAGGATGATAAATTTGACTACGTCTACCACCTGGCTGCAGAGTACGGCCGCTGGAACGGTGAGGATTACTATGAGAACCTCTGGAAGACCAACGTCATAGGTACAAAGCACATGCTGAGGATGCAGGAGAAACTGGGCTTCAGGATGATCTTCTTCTCATCAGCGGAAGTCTACGGGGACTACAGCGGGGTTATGAGCGAGGATGTCATGGTTAAAAACCCCATAAGCGACACCTACCAGATGAACGACTACGCCATAACCAAGTGGGCCGGGGAGCTCATGTGCATGAACTCCGCCGAGATGTTCGGCACAGAGACCGTCAGGGTGAGGCCCGTGAACTGCTACGGCCCCCATGAGAAGTACTCACCCTACAAGGGGTTCATACCCATATTCATATACCATGCCCTCCACAGGAAGCCCTACACGGTGTACAGGGGCCATAAGAGGATCATAGACTACGTTGAGGACTCCGTCAGGACCTTCGCCAACATAGTCGACAACTTCATACCCGGCGAGGTCTACAACGTAGGCGGACGCACCGAGTGGGAGCATGACATCAAGGAGTACTCTGACATGGTCCTTGAGGCGGTGGGGATAGACGACTCAATAGTAACCTACAGGGACTCTGAACCCTTCACAACAAAGGTGAAGACAATGGACTTCTCCAAGGCCATAAGGGACCTTAAACATGACCCCCAGGTCCCGCCGGAGGAGGGTATCAGGCGCACGGTTGAATGGATGAAGTGGTACTACCGTATAGAGGATTGAAATAAAATGAAGACAGCTGCGATTATCCCGGCCTTCAACGAGGAGGTTGCAATAGGCTCGGTGGTCCTCCTCTCACGTGAACACGTGGATGAGGTCCTGGTCGTTGATGACGGGTCCACGGACAGGACCGCCAGTGTGGCGGAGATGGCCGGTGCAAGGGTGCTGAGGCACCATAAGAATCTCGGGAAGGGAGCGGCCCTTAAAACAGGATTCCAGGCAACAGATGCCGATGTGATAGTCACCCTTGATGCCGATGGACAGCATGACCCTGCCGAGATACCGAAACTCATGGAACCCATAATCAGGGGTGAAGCCGACATAGTAAACGGCAGCAGGTACCTCCATGGAACCGACGAGAACACCCCCAGGTACAGGAGGGTGGGGCAGAAGATCCTTGACACCGCAACAAACATCTCAACCGGCCTTGAGATAACAGACACCCAGAGCGGCTTCAGGGCCTTCTCATCAAAGACCATACCCCACTTCAGGTTCAGGGACCCTGGATTTGTGGTTGAAAGCGAGATGCTTGCAGACGCTGCAGAGGCCGGCCTGAGGATCATGGAGGTTGAGGTGGGCGTCAGGTACGACTTGGATGGCTCAACAAGGAACCCTGTAAGCCACGGCGTCTCGGTCCTCCTCAGGATACTCGGGGACATTGAAGTCAGGAGGCCCCTATACTACTTTACCCTCCCGGGCCTCATAATAGGCATCGCAGGCGCTGCACTCACCCTGATGTTCATAAGGGACTACATAACAGGGGTGAGCGTCAACATGGGGCCAACGATAGTGGCTGTCATGCTCACCCTCTTCGGGACCTTCTTCATTTTCACCGGCATAATCCTTGACTCAATGAGGAGGATGATAATCCACTATGGAAGATAAGCCGGAGCATGGGAAGATTCAGATAAACTGGCCCGGAGAGAATATATCATAACTGGAAGGTGATTAATTATGGATGAATTCAAGGTTTATGATGGTAAATGCGTTCTTGTAACAGGCGGAGCTGGATGTGTCGGGAGCAACCTCTCAGGCAGCCTTGCAGAGGCAGGTGCACGTGTAATCATCCTTGACAACCTCTCATCAAGCTACGAGTGGAACATACCCGACCATGAGAACATAGAGTTCGTCAGGGGAGACATACTGGACGATGAGGTCCTCAAGAGGGTTTTCAGGGAGAGGCCCGAGTACGTCTTCCACCTGGCAGCCCACTTCGCAAACCAAAACAGTGTGGATAACCCTGAAAAGGACCTCATGGTCAACGGCCTCGGTATACTGAAGGTGCTTGAATATGCTCAGCTTGTGGGTGTTGAAAGATTCATCTACTCATCATCAGGCTGCGGTGTCTACGGCCTTGACTCAGAGATACCCTTCAGGGAGCATGACATCTCCATATCCCTCCACACACCCTACCAGGTCACCAAGCTCCTGGGCGAACTCTACACCAACTACTTCCACAACCTCTACGACCTCCCAATAGTGAATGCAAGGTTCTTCAATGTCTTTGGTCCAGGGGAGGTCCCTGGAAAGTACCGTAACGTGATACCCAACTTCTTCTACTGGGCCATGAACGGTCAACCACTCCCCATCACAGGGGACGGCTCAGAGACAAGGGACTGGACCTTCGTGGAGGACATAGTCAGGGGGCTCATGGCAATGGGTGCCAGGAAGGAGGCTGTCGGTGAGGCCATAAACCTCGGCTCAGGCAAGGAGCACAGGGTCATTGAGATGGCCACAATAATCAATGAACTCACAGAAAACCCTGCAGGAGTGGTCTACAGGCCAAGGAGGGACTGGGACGCCAAGACACGACTATTATCATCAATAGACAAGGCAGGGGAACTCCTGGACTACAAACCACAGGTCTCCTTCAGGGAGGGCCTTGAAAGGACCCATGAATGGTTCACCGAAAACTGGGAACTCATAAAGAAGAGTGCGGAGTTTTAGACCTTATTTTTTTCTGGAATGATACCATGAGGATACTGGTTGTGCAGGAATCAGACTGGCTGGAGAGGAATCCCCACCAGCAGCACCACCTCTTCGACAGGCTCTCTGAGAGGGGCCATGAGGTGAGGGTCATAGACTACCCCATCGACTGGAGGAAGAATGAGAGGGGCGGACTTATAAACCCCAGGAGGGTCTACATGGACCAGCACAAGGTCCGGAGCAGCGCCTCAGTGGATGTTTTAAGGCCCGCACACCTCAAGCTACCGGTCCTCGACTACCTCTCCATACCCTTCACCCATGGACGCGAGATAAGAAGACAGATAAGGGAGTTCAGACCCGACGTTATCGTGGGATTTGGACTTATAAACTCATACATTGCAGCATCACAGGCCAGGAGGCACGGGATACCATTCGTCTATTACCTCATCGATGTGCTCTACACCCTGATACCTGAAAGGGCCTTCCAGGGCCTTGGAAGGTGGCTCATGGAGAGGACCATCAGGGGGGCTGACCTTGTACTCACCATAAACCGTAAACTGGATGCCCTTGCAGTGGAGTTCGGGGCAGAAAGGACAGAGGTTATAGATGCAGGGATAGACCTATCAGAATTCGACCCCCACCTTGACGGGTCAGGGGTGAGGAGGAAGTACGGTGTGGCCGACCATGAGATCCTCCTCTTCTTCATGGGATTCCTCTATGACTTCGCCGGCCTCAAGGAACTTGCAGCAGCAATGGCAGAGAACAGGGACCGGTACCCTGACATAAAACTGATGGTTGTGGGTGACGGAGACGCCTGCAGTGACCTTAAAAGGATAAGGGATGAGAACAACCTTGAAACCCTCATACTCACAGGAAGACAGCCCTACACCGAGATACCTGAGTTTCTTGCAGCTGCAGATATCTGCATACTCCCCGCCTACATCGATGAGGAGATAATGCAGGACATTGTACCCATAAAACTCTATGAGTACCTTGCAATGGCAAAGCCGGTGATAGCCACAAGGCTACCCGGGATAGTCATGGAGTTCGGTGAGGGTAACGGCATACACTACATAGAAAGGCCTGAGGAGACCCTTGAGGTTGCATCAGGACTTGCAGGGAGACTCAGGGAGGAGGGTATGAAGGGAAGGCGCTTCGTGGAATCAAACGACTGGGAGACCATAACCGACCGATTTGAAGGGGTTCTTGAGGATCTCATAAGGAGGTGATCTCCCCTATGGCTGCTGAAAGGATAGTCACGGTGATACCCGCCCTCAATGAGGAGAGGACCATAGAGTCCGTTGCAAGGGGGGCCCTCAGCCACGGTGATGTTATAGTGGTGGATGACGGGAGCACAGACCGGACATCTGAACTTGCAGCAAGGGCCGGTGCAAGGGTCATAAGACATGAAAGGAACCTGGGGAAGGGGGCGGCCCTTAAAACGGGTATAAGGGAGGCCCTCCGGGGCTCCTATGATGTCATTGTATTCATGGATGCCGATGGACAGCATGACCCCTCCCTCATACCGGACCTTGCCTCTGCAATCAACGGGGGCGACTTTGTGATAGGTTCAAGGTTCATTGAGAGGAACCACCACACCATGCCGGTACAGAGGCGCCTCTCAAACAGGCTCACAACATGGATCCTGAGATTTGCAACAGGTTACAGTATAACGGACAGCCAGAGCGGGTTCAGGGCCATATCTTCAAGATACGCGCACCTGATACTTGATTTACCCTATGATGACTACGTCTATGAATCAGAGGCCATCTGTGAGACATCAAGGCACAGGTTGAGGATAGCTGAGGTCCCCATAACATGCTGCTATGGTGATGAAAAGTCATATATAGGTTTGGGCGACGTAATCCAGTACATTAAGTTCATAATAAAGCTCTTTTTAAGGAGATTCAATCCTGGACGGGGCTGAGGATTAATGAAAAAGGCCTACTTCTTCATTTTAAGTTTTTTCTTGATCTTACTTGTAATATTCTGGATAGGACCATCCAGGATCATCTATTCAGTATCAAGGGCCGACTTGCTCATTATCCTCATGGCCCTCGCAGTCCACATCATGGTCCTTGCAGTCAGGGGCCTCAAGTGGGGCTTCATAATAGGCCAGACAGGAAGGTTCAGGGTGAACTTCATAGTTAAGACCATAGGACTCTTTGCAGGTAACCTGAGCCCCATGAGGAGTGCAGGGGAGGTTATGAATGCACTTGCAGGTAAAAAACTCAACGGCATCCAGCTATCAGAGGGCCTCTCAGCCGGCCTCACAGAGAGGTTCTTTGACCTTGGCATCGGAGGCTTCCTTCTTATAGCTGCAGCGGTCCTCATGCCGCAGGTAAGGATAGCCGCACTCTTTGGTGCAGTTCTCTCCCTGCTTATAACCTACCTGATCTACCTGGTTAACTGGAGGGAGGAGAAGGGTCTGAAGATCTATGAGAGGATACACTCCCTCCTTGAGAGACTCCCGATCTCAGAGAGGACCCTTGATAACCTTTACGTGAAGCTGACTGAGGGTATACGGAACATGATAGGGTATACCAGGGCCTACTCGAATTTCACATCAATACTGGTTATATTCGGCCTCTCACTGCTATCATGGCTCATGGAGTGCCTGAGGCTCTACCTGGTCTTCCTTGCCTTCGGTGTTGAGGTTGCCTTCTCTGTGGTTATCATAATATTCCTCCTGGCAAACCTCATAGGCATACTCTCAGCACTCCCCGGTGGTATGGGTTCAATGGAGGTCTCCCTCACGGCCCTGTTTGTCCTTTTCGGTGTTCAGGGTTCGGTTGCAGGGAGCATAGCCATTGTGGATCGCCTCATATCCTTCTGGTTCGTAACTGCCCTCGGCGTGGTCTTCTCATCCTACTATGCAAGGGACATCCTTGAGGAGGTCAAATCAGGCATACTCGATGTTAAATCATGAGGGTTTACTTTTTCAGGCCTTTAACAGTGTCCATGACTGCTGTGGGGATTTTTTCCCTGTCAAGGTGTCTCCCTTTAACCCCTTACTTCCCCAGCAATGACCTCATTATCTGGATGTCAACATCATCAACGGCCCTGAAAATGAATAAGCCTGCTGTATAGACGATCAGAAAAACCATGGCTCTTATCGGGGGGTTTACCGGTATCAGCAGGGTGGGAAGGGATATCACTGAGGCTGCTGCAAGCCTCCAGGCACCCTTCAGGTCACCGGGACCAGCATAACCCATACAGGTAACAGTCCTCAGAAAGAGGGCCGTCATAAGGAGTTCTGTGAGAACGGTGGCTGCGCTGGCCCCCATGAAGTTAAATCCAGGTATCAGCAGCAGGTTAACAGCAACATTGAAGAGGGCGCCAAGACCCGTTATCCTTGTAACCGTAACCTGCCTGTCCGCCGATCCCAGGAGGTTTGAGGTGACACCGTTAATGAACATGAAGGCAGAGGCCAGTATGAGCACCTGGAGGGCCGGGACTGATCTCAGGTACTCCTCTGAATAGATGATCCTGATTATATCAGGGGCCAGGAAGAAGACAATGGATATGAGGGGTATGGCGATCATGATAAGGTACTTGATGGACCTCCTGTATGTGAACCTCAGGGATTCTGAACTCTCAACATAGAACCTTGACATCACTGGAAAGACAGCAAGGAGGTATACGCTGTAGAAGGATGCGATAACCGTAAGGAGACGGTAGGGTGCACTGTAGAGTCCAACAGAGACATCACCCTTCATTAATGATAACATGACGGAGTCTATCCAGAAGTATATCAGTGAGAATACACTTGTTATCCCGAAGGGCAGAGATTCCCTCAGCATATTAAGGTCAGATGATATCCTGGGGGTGAAGAAACGCTTTCTGAAGATCAGGATGGAGTAGGTCAGGGAGAGGATTGCTGCAATGAGGTATGCTATGGCCACGCTGACAACATCACCGCCCAGCCATACCACAAGAAGCACACCAGCCAGTATGAAGAGACTGTTCAGTATGTTCCATATGGTCTGATACTCCATCCGCTGGAAGCCCTGGAATATGCTGTTGAAGAACGAGCCAAAGGATGATACCAGCATGTAACCTGCGATGAACATGACCACGGCTGCAGCAGCCCCCCTGTAGATCCCGGTGAGTGGAAAGAGAAATACGAGTACGAGGACGATTAATGAGAGTATAAGGCGGTTACCGAGACCCTTCCCTGCCAGTTCAGGGGCCCTTTCAGGGTCCCGTGCAATCTCCCTTGTCAGGTAGGTCCCTGTCCCCAGGTCTGCCAGTATACTGAATACGCCTGTCAGTGCAAGGGCCGCTGAGAGCACACCGAAACCTGCAGCCCCCAGGTACCTTGCAAGGTACACGTTCCAGACAAAGGCGGCCAGGTTCGTGAATATGGCGGCTGCAAGGAGAAATAATGTATTCCTTGCAACAGTCCTTTTAGGGTCCATTATATCCACCATGACGTGGTCACATATGCTTCATGAACCACTCCACGGTCCTCTGAAGCCCCTCCTCAAGGCCCACCTCCGGGGTGAAGCCCTCACCCCTGAGCCTTGATGTGTCTGCATGGGAGTGTTTCACATCCCCCGGCCTTTCATCAAGGTACTCTGGCTCTGATGATGATCCTATGATCCCTGATATGATTTCAAAGAGCCTGTTGACCGTGATGGCGGATCCGCCTGCCACGTTGTAAATTTCATGGGAACCGTGCTCTGCAAGGTAGATGTTGGCCCTTACAACGTCCTCCACGTAGATGAAGTCGCGGCTCTGCTCGCCATCACCGTATATCTGGGGGGTCCTCCCCTTGAGGAGGGCGTCTATGAATCTGGGGATGACGGCAGCGTACTGGGAGTCCGGCCTCTGCCTGGGGCCGTAGACGTTGAAGTACCTCAGTGAAACCGTTTCAAGGCCGTATTCCCTGAAAACGCTGCAGTAGTACTCGCCGGTGACCTTGGAGACGGCGTAGGGTGAAAGGGGCATTGGCCTTGCATTCTCGGATAATGGCATCTCGGTGCTGTTCCCGTAAACCGCAGATGTTGAGGCGTTAACCACCCTCCTGACCCCCGCGTTGAGGGCCGCCACAAGGAGCCTCAGCGTGCCTGTTGCATTGACCCTGTGACACCCCACAGGGTCCCTTACACTTTCAGGGACGCTTGCCATTGCCGCCTGGTGGAATACGAAGTCCTTACCACTGAGGATCTCCTCAAGGTCCAGTTCATTTATATTGCCCTCTATAACCTCAAGGTCCTCATGATGGGGGTCCCTGAGGTTATCGTAGCTCCCTGTTGAAAGGTCATCGATGACCATGACATGGTTCCCAAGGTCAAGGAGCCTGTCTGTCAGGTGTGATCCTATGAATCCAAGTCCTCCGGTTACAGCAACGTCCATGTTCTTCATGATTCTATCACCTTACATTGATGAAAAGGTACAGGGACCTGTAGGGTTTCTTCTTTGCAGGTAACCTGTAAAGCAGGAATTCAAGTTTCTGATTTTCACCGACCCCTGTAACCGTGAAGTTCACGGGTCTCTCCCATTTCCCCCCTGCATTCAGCTTTATGGTTTCATTCCTTAAAACATCTCCCCTCATCTTCACCGACATGAGATATGTCTCGTTCCGGTATTCCCTGTTAACAACACCGACTATCAGCTCTACATTCTCACCTGCCGTTACATTTTCAGGGTAACCGTAGGCCTTACCTCCTGGGCCGAGGATGTAGAACTCTGTGAACCTCTCGGAGGGTTCAGGGTTCAGGGTTATGTAGACGGTTACCGTGACGAGTGAGAGGAGCACGGCCCCCAGGAAAATGGATATCCACGCGTCCCTTGAGAGCCCCCGCGGCAAACCCCTGAACCTGCAGGTGTAGGCGAGTTCACCCAGCCTCCAGCGCCTGATGAATGCGATCGGTGTCATCAGGAGGCTCAGACCCGTCAGCGCCCTGTTCAGGATGGCCTTGAAGGCGAAGGGATTTCCGGTGATGAATGCCAGGGCTGAGGTCAGGATTATGCTGCCGGTGAAGGCCAGGAACAATCTTTCAGGGAGGCTTATCTGGCGCCTCTCAGGGGCGAGGATGGACATCAGGATGTAACCGGGTACAAAGAGGGCCTGGATGTAGAAAAGGGCCTCCCTCAGCATGTACGGTGAGCTGGATGAGAGGATGAGGGTTAAAAGGCTTAGAACTGTGAGAACCGCAAGGTCAGAAAAGGTCCCCGCCCCTGGGCTCCTGGCTTCGGGTTTATTCCAGAAGTCATCCCCTGGAAATGCCCTTTTAAGGTCCTCTTCAATCCCTGTATCAGAGGCCTTCCTCATTTTAAGGGCTGTTTTCCTTATTCTGGATGGTTTTATCTCTGGTTTAAGCTCCTTATCATCAATTCCATGGATTTCAAGTACCGGTTCATCTTCAATGATGCCGTACCTTTCAAGGATGTCGGCTTCTTTCCTCTTCAGGGACTCCATAAGCCTTATCCTTCTCCTTGACCTTCTTATGTAGGCTGTAAGGGATGAGATCACACCGGTGATTCCAAGGAATAGGTGGCCGTATCCCCCTGGCAGGGAGCATGCTGCCACTGTAAGTGTAAGGGCCATCCCTGCTGTTAGTAATGACTTCAAGAGCCTCCTCCTTTCATGGAACCCTGTGATGAGGGCCGAGAGGAGAGCATATGATGCCGAGATTATAAGGGGGATAAGGAGCATGAACCTAACGGGCTTAGGGTCTATGGCCATGATTATGGGGGGGAGGATCATTGAGAGCACAGCCGCGACTATTAGGTCCCGTGAGGGGATGCGGAGCCTGATTATATCCTCCTCATTTGCCATGGGAGTTTGCCCTTCAGTGTCCATGGGGGCCCCTTCTGCAGTTTCAATATGTTCTTCCTTCATTGTGGCATGATCCTTACGGTCAATCCTTGCAAGTTCCCTTGCACTGCCGGGTCTTCCCTTTCCATCCTCATCTCTTGAGCCCTTAAGATGCATCAACAATATTATGAGGGGTATGATGAGGGCTGGGAGGCCATAGAGTACCCTTTGATGCCTCAGGGGTGTGTAGTTGAGGAGGAGGGCGTTGAGGGCCATTATGAATATTCCGGGTATTGGTGCTATTAAGGTGTCGCCCCAGCCGGTTACTCTGAGAAAACCATAACCGGTTACAAGCACAGCAGCTACGATTCCAGCCACCTTGAGGTGGAACTGGGGTGCTGTCATTAAGATCATGGATAATATTCCTGCAATGAGTATCAGGGCTTCCTTCTTAAAATTCACCTGTGATTCTCCTTCAACATTTTAATGTTAAAGATATGTATTCTATTAAATATGGTTGTGGTGTTAAGTGTTTTCTGGGTGTCTGTGCGGTTTTTTCAAATATGGTTGTGGTGTTAAGTGTTTTCTGGGTGTTTTTATAAATGAGTTTCTATTTAAGGAGTCTGATTGCTTATTGATCAGACTTCACAGCTATATGGTAAACCCTGACCCTGTACTCTCCGGGGGCTGTAAATGGCGGCACAGTGAGGTGGATATCCACCGGGACCACGGCTTCAATTTCCTTTTTAGCTGTCCAGTTTTTCCTTACGAGTGTGTATCTGGTTGTTAGTGGTGTTTCAGGGAGGTTTATTCCGTAGTTTGAGTATTTCAGGTTTTCTATGGGTATGGTTTCTGGGCCCTGGAGGTTTCCTTCGGCTTTTATGTAGAGGTCTATCGGTGTGTTTGACAGGCTTTTTATCTGGAGTCCTTCGGGTCCTCCTTGCCAGATGTAGTCTCCTCCTGGCTGTACCATGGCTGTGAGGGTGAATGCGTCTCCCTGCTCTGTCCCGTTCCAGAGCACCACTATCTCAACGCTCTCAGGGACAGTGACCGTGACATTCTGCACTGCCGTTGCTCCATATACTGGAGTTGAAAACAAGAAAATAACGAGTGCAGGAACCAGGGTTTTTATCAGTCTTCCCATCTCTATCCACCCCCACATCCTTCCTGAAGGTTACTGTGAATTCACATGGACTTACAGTTTATTGTGATTATAGTCACAAAAATGATTACATTTTTATTGAATAATTATTACAAACTCCTGTGTTCACGGGGGTGCAATGTTAACCTGTACAGCTTCATGGTTACTAAAAATAGAAAAATTTTTATTAAAAAACTCCTTTTAGTCGGGAATTGATTTTAAAAACATTTATATACCTTGGATTATTATCCTTTTATCATGATTATTCATGTTACATATCTTTCAGGTTACGCTGCAGGCGCTGTTTCATCGATAATCATTTCAGTGATACTTGGACTGCCCCTGGTACCTGAAAGACCAGCCAGGCACTCATGGACACCATCAGCCATCTTCCCGGCAGCCGTGATTGCAGCGGGACTCATGGCTGTATGCATAGAACTTGGAGTCACAGGCATCTACGGCGGCATTGACCTCGGCATCATTGCAGGTGCCATCTCAGCCATAATGACAAGGTACTTCCTTGAAGACATATTCCCAAGACCGGAGGATTCATCATGAATGAACTGATTGGTGTTGCAGTCGCGGCAGTAATATCATGGCTTAACTTCGTAATTATAGACACATGGATGGGTCTACCTGAAAAACCAGGTGTCAGGGGAGCTGATTATATTGGAAGGGACATAAAAGAGAGGGGAGGAGACCTTGCAGGGGGCTTCTTCCAGGGGAACCTAGTATGCTCACCCGATGCATCAGCAGGGACCCTCCTTGGTGCCGTGGGATGCTACCTTATGGGCGTGCCCGAGGGCGGTCTTGTGGCAGCGCTCCTCGTCTATATAGGTAATAGGCTCTGCGCTGACCCAGGATACGCAGGAACCACAGGAGCCCTTTCAATAACCCTTATAATAGGACTGGCATCCCTTGCAGGACTGAGACCGGAGATGTTCGTTGCAGGGATGGTTATCGCCATAACATCCATCCAGGGAATAAACCATGGATTATCATCAAGGCTTCTCGGAGCCATAGCCAGAAAAATGGGCAGGTACACGTCCCTCAGATAGAAGGTGTTATGAATGTTGATCCAGATAACCGGGATAATAACAGCCCTAATGGCCATAAGGGCACTCTTAGCCCAGGACAGGGCTGAAAGGCTGCTTTACCTCAACGCAATGGGATTCGGGGTATCTGCAATGATAGCCCTCTACATAAAGACGCCCTTTGGAGCCGTTCTTGCAGCCGTTTACTTCGTGGCCTCAACACTCACATCAAATGCAATCGCACATGCACTTGACCGTGTAGGAGAGGAAATAGTTATCGAGGACTGAGACCATATTAATTGTTCAGCTGGTGAAAAATCATGAACCCGTTAGATCTCATTAACCTTACAAACACAGGAGTATTCATAATATTCGTGGGCACTGCGGGGATCATACTCCTCTCGAAGCCCCTTGACAAGATAATAATGTTCTCCCTCCTCCAGGGGGGCTTCGTACTGGTCCTTGCAGCTGCAAGGTACCTTGACGTTGCAATGGCAGCCGCCCTTTTCGACCCCATATCAACCATAATACTCCTGATGGCTGTGATGAGGATAAACGATATAAGGGCAGGGAGGCGTGAGGAAATTGCCTGAAACCACACCTTGCTTCCAGCATAGAGGGGGTGAGGGCCTTGCTTGAAACCCAGATATGGTTCTACTCAGGGGCCATACTGGTTATTCTGGGATCCCTTGCAACAGCCAGGGGACCAGGGGTCAGGGACCCCATAGTGAGGATCCTCAACACGGAGGTGGCTGCGGTCGGAGTTTCACTGATCTTCCTCACCTACAACCACACCCTGGCCCTCCTCACATTCATCGCAGCAACAAGTATAATGACACTGATACTCCTCAGGGCCGTTATAAGGCTTGAGGAAATGGGGGTGGAGGAATGAACCTCGGAAGAATACTCAATGAACTTGCAAACCCAAAGAGGATACCCCGGATATTCGCTGTCACCCTGGGACTCCTCCTCCTCGTGGGCTTCCTGGTCCCCATGAGCCTCAACGAAAACCAGCTCTACCCCAGACCAGCCCCCCAGGAACAGATAAACAGCGGGGACCCCCTTGCACCCTATGACCGTGGAGGAGAACCCCTCAAGGAACCAGCGGATGTGAAGTCCCAGTACCCCGCCTTTGAGGTTAACCTGGGCAAGATAACAGCCTACCTTTCACCCCTGGCAATAGTCATAAGGGACCTTACGGTCTACTTCGGGACATCAATATACTCATCACCCGGGGGCCTCATAGATGAGATACTCTACTATACACGGGGCCTGGACACGGTCCTTGAGTCAAGCATACTCATGATGGCCTTCACCATAGCATCATGGGTAGCCATCAACTTCACAGCCAGAAGGAGGAGGAAACCATGATGGTCCCTGAATTCACCCTCTCACTCTTCACACCCGCGGTCTACACAGGACTCATAGCAGGATTCATAGGACTCCTGGGGATATCATTCCAGAAGAACGACCTCAGCGCCCTAATCCTCACGGATATAGTGGGCATCGCAATGCTGGTGATTGTGGCGGCTGTGGGCACCGACCTTGCAGAGGCCCTGATACTCCCCGGCCTTGTTGTTGAACTTGCAGAGATAATGGCCATCTCAGAGGTGCTCATATCACGTGAGATGAGGATCAGGGGCGCCCCTGAGTTCCCGCACCTGCCAATGGAGCTTGAAGTTTTCAGGACAGCCCCCAACTTCCTTGCACTTGTACTCATAGCCTACGGTGTCTTCCTCACAGGATTCACAGGAGGTGCGGTTGCAGGGGCAGGCATCCTCTTCTACGCCGCAACCAGGAAGGCCAGGGGACTGCCGGTCATAGAATGGAACGGTATAGCAGGGGTTTCAGGTATCACATGGTGCCTCTGGCTTGCAGGTTTCATGATATTCTTCATAGCCCCCCAGCTCTGGCTCCTGGCCCTCTTCATGTCAGGATGCGGGATACTCATCAAGGTCGCCAGCAAGATGGGCCTCATCGGGGTCCTTGCAAGGGAGGAGATCATGGAAGCAGGGGGTGATGAATGATGGACATAGCAAGCCTTGGAGGGGAGCTCCTTGGACAGATACCCCTGGGTGACATAGTCCTCTACCTCACACCCTTCAACCTCTTCATGTTCGCAGCTGTACTCATATTCACCCTCCTCATAGCCATAAGCAGGACAGAGACACAGGTTGAAACAGAGTTCGGCACCCTGGGGAACCGGAGGGTGGAGGTGGACAGGGCCGAGTTTAGGATAAGGCGGTTCCTTGCAGTCGTCTGCGGACTTGCAACCGCAGGGGCCATGATAACAGGGGACCTCTTCAACTTCACCCTCTTCGTGACCCTCATAGGTATAGTGAACATAGGTATAGTTGCCGCGGTCAGACAGGTGGAAGTCCTTGACGCGGCATTCCAGTACGGGCTCATAGCAATGATGGCATCACTCCCCCTCTTTGGCGGTGCAGCCCTTGTCCTTGGATCATCGGGTACCCTGAGCCTCCTTGAACTTTCACGGATGGGAGGAAACCCCATGATGATATTCGCAACCCTCCTGATCCTCATGGGGGTTGTTGGTGAGACCGGGGTTGCGCCCTTCTATGCAACCAAGGCAGAGATGTTCAGGACCCCGGGTTCACCCTTCATACTTATAATACACCTCAGCTCCCTCCTGGTGATTGTAAGGGCGATTGAGGTTTTACTGATAGCTGGACTCTAAAGGTGATATGGATGAACAGGCTCAGAACGGGAAGTTTAACGGCACTCATAATCTCAGCCATAGGGATAATCTACGCCCTCATCATGGACCCCGCACCGTGGGTGGTCTATGGTGTGGCGATATTCCTGATCCCGCTCTTCATACTCTCGGTGGGTATACTCTCCATGGCTGAACCTGAAGAGGAAGAGGCAGATGAAAGGGTTAACGAGCCATTTATAGGTTACTGAAACCGGTGATGAAATGAATCTCATGGGAAACATCCTGATAAACGTTTTAATCGCGTTCCTCATAGGCAGCCTTCTTCTGGGATTCCAGAGGAAGGTCATGGCAAGGATACAGAGAAGACCCGGGCCTCCTGTGATACAGCACCTGCTGCACACCCTGAAGTTCTATATCAAGGAGTCCTCATTCCCGAGGACGGCTGCCATGCCCTTCTACATCGCCATAGCAGCCACACTCTGCGGTATATGGATAAGTGCGGTTATAGTCGGCCCGGTGCTTGGAGGATCCCTCCTCCTCTTCTTCGGGATCTACGCACTCCACAAGATCGTTGAACACAATGCAGGTTCATCATCAGGTTCACCCTACGGTAAACTCAGCTGCGTCCGTGCGGTCTTCTCTGCTGCAGCCGAAATGCCCCTCTTCGCTGTCCTAGCAATAATATACCTCCAGACAGGGACGATGATCATAGGGGACATCGTAAATTACCAGAACATCCACGGACCTCTTATCTTCCAGATGCCCCTGGCCGCCATGATGTTCTTTGTCCTCATACTCTCAAAGGCACCCTACTCGCCCTTCTCCATAACCAAGGGGAAGGACATAATATCAGGGTATGAGACAGAGCACTTCGGGGTCCTCAGGGGCTACCTCATGATCTCGGAGTCAATAGCATGGTACATGCTCCTCTGGATATTCCTCACAGTCTTCATCGGCGGCCTGAACCTGCCACTGTATATACTGGGGATGGTGATCATAACAGGGGTCACGGCATTCATAAATGCAACGACACCCATGCTGAACCCCAACCACTCGGTGGCGATACAGGTCATACTGGCGTTCATAGGGATAGCAGGGTCAATAGTCCTGATGGTGGTAACATGATGAGCGATCATATGGAATTTAATGAGGAGTGTTCTGAATGGATAAATTAATCAAATTTGTCTGCGGGGTGTTCTGAATGGAGAAGGATCTTACAGTACTCACATCACTGGTCGCCGGAGGAGTGATAATTATAAGCCTCCTTGCAGCCACAATGCAGCGGATCATGGTGGCCCCCGTCACGGTACTCGCAGTTATATTCACACTGCTCCTGCTATTCCAGGGACGCGAGGGCTTCTCTGAGATCTCAGAGGACCTTGAAAGGGCCGCCTTCTTTGTGGTGCTTGCAATGTTTGCGGCATCCTTCATAATCCTTTACAGACCCATCTAATCACGGTGATAATCTTGTATGAAATATACCTTATCTACACGGTTTCATTCATCGCCGGATCCATCCTCGGCCTGCTCCTAAGTTACAGGAAGTACAGGGAACCATTCGTCACTGAAAGGATAGACCCCCTGGCCCTTGCAGTCGCGGTGGCGGGATGGATGATCCTCATAAACCCCTGGATCTACACCGGGATACTCAGGACCCTTGGATTCTTCATGGTGGCCATGGTTGCGGGTATGAGGCCAGGTTATGGCAGGTACGAGACACTGATAGGCGCTGCCGCAGCCCTCATGGTGTGGATCATAACAGGGGCTCCGGGGTGGTAGTCATGGATGAAGGCGAACTCATGAGGCTCATGAAGAAAAGAATACTTAAAAGTTACCGCTGGCAGGAGGACGTTATAAAGCCCCTCTCATGGGAACTTGAAATTGAACCCGAAGAATTTGAGGACATACTCATGGACAAACTTGACATGTCAGGTCTGGAGGCCCTGCACCCTAGGTTTGAGTCTGCAAGGCCAAGGTGCATAAAGGAGCGCCTCCACAGCGACCTGCAGCTCTGCTGGCTCGTGGATGTCATGGAGATTGTGGGCGAGGAGGAAGCCGAGGCCCTGAAGGATGATGTAACCAGGATGGTCCTTGAGGGCTCAGAATACAGTGAGGCCCTTGAGGAGGGTAAGAAGAAACTTCATGAGATTTTAAGGAGTTAAATATAACACATTCATAAAGAGTGCTTGTAGAGGTAAAGAAATGTTAGATGCTCTTAAAAGTGTGCTGAGGAAGACTTCAATACATGTATGTCTTGTTAACACAGGAGGGTGCAACGGCTGTGACATAGAGGTCCTTGCACTCCTCTCACCAAGGTATGACCTTGAACAGTACGGCATATACGTCCACCAGAACCCCAGGGAGGCCGATGTGATACTTGTAACCGGTGCGGTGACAGAGCAGTGGAGGGATAAACTCCAGAGGATACACCGGAAGGCGCCTGAACCGAAGATCGTGGTGGCCCTGGGTAACTGCCCCATCTCAGGGGACGTGTTCAACCAGGAGGGTGGAAGCGTATATGCACCGGTCTCAGACTTCATACCCGTGGATGCGGAGGTGCCGGGTTGCCCGCCGCGGCCATCGGAGATCCTGGAGGCAATACTTGCGGTTGCACCCGGTGCGATAGCAGAGAGGGGGAGGAAGAAATGATACTGCCACTCGGACCCATGCACCCCGGCTACAAGGAACCCATAAGGCTGAAGGTTAAGACAAGGGGTGAAAGGGTTCTTAAAGCAGAGATAGAATACGGATACGTCCACAGGGGAATAGAGAGGGTTATGAGGAACAAGACCTGGCAGAAGGCCATATACCTCTCCGAGCGTGTCTGCGGTATATGCTCATACATACACACCCAGACCTTTGCAGAGGCCTTTGAGAGGATATCCGATACCGAGGCACCGCCCAGGGCACAGTTCCTCAGGGCACTGACAAATGAACTTGACAGGATACAGAGCCACCTCATAGCCAACTCCACCTACTTCAAGGCCCTTGACCATGAGACCATGTTCATGTACATGCTTGCCCTCAGGGAGCCTGTGATGGACGCCATCGAACTCCTGACAGGTAACAGAGTTAACATGGGCTGGAACGTGGTTGGAGGTGTGCGCATGGATGCAGACAAGAGCCACCTCTCAAGGATAAGGAAGATAATCCTTGACCTGGAGAGGGAATTCGACCGCTACGTGGAAATGTTCGAACACGGACCACTCATAGGCCTGAGGTCAAGGGATGTGGGTTACATGAGCCTTGAGGAGGCAGAGAAGGCCCGTGCAGTGGGGCCCATAGGCAGGGCCTCGGGTATAAGGTACGACTTCAGGGAGGACCACCCCACCTACAGGGACCACCTGGACTTCAGGACCGTCTGGAGGGACGAGGGTGACAATTTCGCAAGGGTCATGAACCGCTTCGATGAGATCAGGGTCTCGGCGGACCTCATAAAACAGATCATAGATAACATCCCCGAGGGTCCGGTGAGGAAGAAGGTGGATATCGGTTCAGGCTACGGTGAATGGAGAAACGAGGCCCCCAGGGGTGAGGTGGCCTACATGATCGAGACTAACGGTAACCTCATAAAGAACATCTCCATCAGGACGCCCAGCATCATGAACATTGATGCCTGCGCTAGGTACATGCTGAGGGACGTTGCAACGGTGGCCGATGCAGTTGCAACCTATGCCAGCGCCGATCCATGCATAGCCTGCGCAGAGCGGGTCATGGTTATAGATGAAGAGAAGGGAGAGAGGGAGATACTCCTCTAAAAAACATTCATGTTGATGTCCTATGTCTTCTGTAATATGGTATCTGTACGAGTTCGCCCGTAAATCATGGGCAGAGAAGTTTGCCAATGCACACACAGAAAAGGAAATCCTTGAGAAACCTGAAAGATTCAGGGACTTCCCCACGGTGAACAGGGAATACTGTATAGGCTGCGGTGCATGCACAGCCGCCTGCCCTGCCCCAGGGGCCATAAAACTTGTCCGTGATAAGGACACAGAGACCTCGGAGGGGTTCACCTACCCAGTCATAGTAAAGGGTGCCTGTATCCGCTGCGGCTTCTGCGCCGAGGTCTGCCCCACAGACCCCAAGACCCTTGAGTGTGGAGAGAACCACACCATAAGGGAGGAGTTCACCATAGTCCCATCAGAGGAACTCTATGTCATCGACGACTACCTCTGCATAAGGTGCAGGAAGTGCATGAAGGCATGCCCGGTGGATGCCATCATTGAGGAGGACGGCCGTGTTGAGGTGGACCAGAGCAGGTGCATAGCCTGCGGTGAATGCCTTGAAAAGTGCCCGGTGAAGGGGGCCCTCAAGAAGATACACGTGGCCTATGTTGAGGAACAGAAGATGGTTATAAACCTTGCGGTCAACACCCTTGAGTCTGCAATCGAGGAGAGGGAGGAGGATATAAAGAGACTTGAGGCCGGGGACATCTACAGGATGAACTATCCCATGGGACCCCTCCTTGAGGAGGCCCTCAGCATCCTCCCAGATGAGGAGATAGTCAGGGACCTCCTTGAGAAGATCACCGACAGACTCAAGATGAGGATCATAACCTGGAGCCCCGAGAAGTGCGTCCAGTGCCGCCTCTGTGTCGGTGAATGCCCATCAGGGGCCATAACCTACTCTGAGGAGGGAGTTGTCAGGGACCCTGAAAAATGCCTCAGATGCAGCACATGCTACCAGACATGCCCCTTCGGTGTTGCAGGCTACTATGTTGCAAGGTTCCTTATAGATGAGTCAAATGGACAGGAGATAATAAAGATAACCGTGAAACCAGCGGCCCTCCCTGTAAAGCCATGAGGAGATGATAACATTCCAGCTGCAGCAAGACCCGTGAAACCCCTCAGGGAAGTTGAAGTTGACTATGAGATTGACCATGAGAAGTGCAGGGAATGCAGGGAAAAACCATGCCTCAACTCCTGCCCGGTGGACGCCATACACATGGACCCCGACACCGGTGAGATAGAAATAGATGATAAATGCTTCGGTTGCGTCCTCTGCAGGGAGGCATGCCCCTACGATGCAATAACCATGAGGACGACCCTGGCAGAACCCATAAGGGAGAACATACCAGTAATAAACCCGAAGATATGCCGCGGCTGCGGTGCATGTGTCTCCGCATGCAGGACCGGAGCCATACACCTGGCATCAACGGGCGAAACAGGGGTCCACAGTGAGATAGATGAGGATAAATGCGTCCGCTGCGGATACTGTGCAAGGGCATGCCCCACAGAGGCCATAAAGTACGGGGAGATACTCCCACGCTCAGTTGCAGGTGGAAAGGCCATAGTGGTCAACCAGAAGGACTGCATAGGCTGCATGACATGTACCAGGGTCTGCCCGTCCAGGGGGGCTATAAATGTGGGTAAGATAAACAAGCTGCCCTACATAAACCCATCCTACTGTGCAAGGTGCGAGGAGTGCATGGATGTCTGCCCATCAGCTGCCATAAAATACTCATCAAGGAAGAGGGCCTATGAGAACTTCTCAAAGATAAACAACATGGAGATAGCAGGGGAAATACTTGAAAGGGAATCCGAGAAACTGGTAAGGAACCTTGCAAGGATAGATTCAGTTTTAAGGGCCATTAAAAGGAACCATGCCAGGGATGAACCCCGGTTCAGTGTGGATGTCACTGATGAGATAATGGACGGGATTGAGGAACTGGTTGACTCAAACCTTGAGGTACTACAGCTCAACCATATAATAGAATTCACCAAGCCCACAAGGAGGGTCAGGGTCCTTGATGACCGCTGCATAGGATGCGGACTCTGCGTCCAGGAGTGCCCGGTTGATGTTATTGAACCCCTTAAACCCGCACCCGTGAAGATACATGATGGATGCGTATTCTGCGGTTTCTGCACAGGCGTCTGTCCCGTGGATGCCATCGAACTCACCGAGGAAGGGTTCAGGGTGAGGGATGGTAGAATACTCCTTGAAAGACGCATCCTAAGGGGGCCCCGCAGTGGAAGTGTTGATGTGGACCATGTGGTCTGCCAGAAGTGCGGTGTATGCGTGAACCACTGCCCTGTTGATGCAATGAGCCTCAATGATGAGGTGGAGGTTGATGATGAAAAATGCATACTCTGCGGTGAATGCCAGGACATATGCCCTGTAACAGCCATAAAACTTGACCTGGAGGGTGAAAGTGATGAACAGGGTTAGTAATGTGGAATTCATCCCTGGGGAGGGGAGCCTATGAACAGGGTTAGTAATGTGGAATTCATCCCTGGGGAGGGGAGCCTATGAACAGGGTTTTTGTCACAGACTGTGAGGGACCGGTATCCCTCAATGACAGCGCCTATGAGGCCGCCGCTGCCTTCATACCCGATGGTGACAGGTTCTTCAGGAAGGTCAGCGAATTCGATGATATCCTTGCAGATGAGATTAAAAGGCCAGGATACAATGCAGGGGACACCCTGAAACTCATAGTACCCTTCCTTGTAGCCTACGGAGTCACGGATGAGAAGCTCATAGAGTTCTCAGAAAAAACCCTTAAACTGGTCCCGGGAGCAGCGGACTTCCTTGGAATTGCACAGAGGCTCATGCCATCCTACATCGTAAGCACAAGCTACAGGCACTACATAGAGGCCCTCTGCAGGGCAACGGGCTTCCCCCTCGAGAACGCATACTACACACGCCTCAGCCTCAACACAGAAATCAGTGAGGATGAAAGGAAGAGGCTCTTCAGTTTAAGGGAGGATGTTATAGAGGGGGACTTCGAGTTACTTGACGAGATATTCTTCCACATCATACCCGAAATGGAGATAGGGGGCATACTTGACGGTGTCAGGACCGTTGGTGGTGAGGGCAAAAGACTCGCCCTCATGGAGATCCTCGATGAACTGGGACTTAACCAGGAAGCCGCCATGTACGTCGGTGACAGCATAACAGACGTTGAACCCCTCAGGGAACTCAAAGGCAGGGGCCTCTCGGTTTCCTTCAACGGGAACCGGTTCGCCCTGAGGGAGGCCGAGATAGCTGTCATATCAGATGATTCAAGGGCCCTCATGCCCCTACTGGACCTCCACTCAAGGTTTGGAAGGGAATACATAATAGAATTCGTTAAGGCCTACACAGAAAACCCTGAAAGGGCCCTGGAATCATTCAGACTTGACTTCAGGGTCGCGGATAAATTCAGGGAGCTCTTCAGGGACAGGTACCCTGTGATAGCCATTATAGATGATCCTGATGAACTCCTTGAGGACAGCCTTGATATGAGGATGGGTATACGTGGAGAGGATGTCGGCTCCCTTGGATGAAACTAACCTTTAAGGAGTCCCGGGTATGGAGACTGATACTCTAATAGGTTTCTGGAGGTATTCCCCGGTGGTTATCATGGAGATTAACGGTGACCCTGCTGAGTTATTGATGATATCTGGTGGTGTTCATGGAGATTAACGGTACTTTAATTGAGGATACGTTCTCAGAGGCCTTCCACGGCAGGTGCGTCAGGGCCACGGTAACGGCCCGGGACACCGGGACGGTGAGGAGGGCAGCCTTTGATGCGACAGCAACACCTGGAGCCGTCATCGGAAGGGTTGAAGGAGGTGTCGAGGCATTCCTGGATGAAGATGAAACACCCGACGGAAGGCCCGGCGCGGTTCTGCAGTTCTACTATGCCCTTGATGACATGGAAAAGTTTCAGGTTGAACTATCATACCGTATAAGGCAGGACATACTTGTCAAGCCATTCACAGCCCTCTACAGCTCCACACCGGACCCCGACGGATACATGGACATGATGAAGCATGTGGGCCACTGTGGAGATGGCTATGAATGGATAGAGGAGTTCAATGGGAGGGAAATGATAAATGTCCCCATAGCCGTCCCTGACTTTAAGATAGAATCAAGGCTAGGCTATGCCGATGCCATCATGGGCGCCAACTTCTGGTACATGTGCACCAAGCCGGACACTGTCCTCGAGGCAGGCAGAGAAGCCTTAAAGGCCATAGAGAAGGTTGAAGGTGTGGTAACACCCTTCGATATCTGCTCAGCAGCCTCAAAGCCCGAGACCAGCTACCCATGGATAGGACCAACAACAAACCACCCCTACTGTCCCAGCCTCAGGGAGAGGCTCGGCGATGAATCAAGGGTCCCTGAGGGCGTGGCCTACATACCCGAGATAGTGATAAACGGCCTTACCATGGAGTCCCTCAAAGAGGCCATGAGGGCGGGTATAGAGGCGGTGTGCCGCCACGAGGACGTTATCAGGGTGTCTGCAGGAAACTATGGTGGAAAGCTTGGTGATTACAGGATAGACCTCCACGGTGTCTTCTGATGAAGTTCGATGCCACGGGCCTCGGAGCCCTTAACATGGACCAGCTGCACATGGTCGACAGGATCGCGGGACCCGACGAGGAGACCTTTGTAAGCGGGTTCATAGAGTCCTGCGGCGGGTCAGCGGCGAACACCATAATAGGACTCTCAAGGCTCGGTATGAGGACTGCATGCACCGGTAAGGTTGCAGATGACAGGGAGGGAGCCCTCCTGAGGGAGAACCTCAGATCAGAGGGTGTGGCGGACCATGTTGCGGTATCAGGGTCAGGTAGAAGCGGCCGGGTCATGGGATTCGTTGACCCTGAGGGCAGCAGGGCCCTCTACGTGGACCCCGGAGTCAATGATTCCCTCAGACTCCATGAGATCCCTGATGAGGCCCTTGAAACCAGGCTCCTGCACCTCACCTCCTTTGCAGGTGAAGGCTTAAGGGTGCAGAGGGAGGTCCTTGAGGTCATAGATGGATCCGTCACGGTGAGCCTGGACCCGGGCCACCTCTATGCGGTGAGGTCCAGGGAGATATCCGGCATCCTTGAAGGCACGGACATCCTCCTGACAAACCAGAGGGAACTTGAAATCATGACCGGACACACCGACCCTGCCAGGGCTGCAGAGGAACTTGGACCTGACCTGGTGGTGATGAAGATGGGTGCCGGCGGCGTCCGTGCCTGGAACGGCAGGGAGGTCCATGTACCCGCCCTGAAGGTTAAATGCAGGGACAGTACCGGTGCAGGGGATGCCTTCAACGCGGGCTTCCTCTACGCATGGATGAAGGGCCATGGCCTTGAGGTTTCCTGCCGTTTCGGCAACTACCTGGCATCAAGGTGCATCCAGGGTTACGGTGCCACAGGGTCACTTCCAGGAGAGGAGGCCCTGAGGGTCCTTGAGGAGTATGCGGTGGATGATGGTTAAGTAAATAATTTAAATTGGACGATGAAATAATACTTTAGGGGTTGTATCATGGATATTATTTTCAGGAAGAAACTGGAGGATCTCCAGAGGGATATTGCACTGAAATCAATGGACCTTGAGGACAGGTCCGAGGCGGCTGACATTGAAATCGACAGGTGCAGTGTTCGTGATAAATTCATAGACATAACACCCAAGTGTGTAAGGTGCAATCTCTGTGTTGAGGAGTGCCCGGTTGATGCAATTGCAGATTCAGATGCCCACAGGGCTGCAAGGATACTTGATAACTGCGTCAGGTGCGAGATCTGCGCCCAGACATGCCCCATAAGATGCATAAACGTTGTTGAGAGCACTGCCAGCATCGATGATGAGGTTAAATACGACCTTGAGTACCTGAAGATACCCCACAGGATGCTCCGCATGAAGGAGATAGAGGTTACAGACAGGTGCACCCTCTGCGGTACATGCACCCGTTTCTGCCCCACAGGCGCCATAGAGCTGGGGGAGGACAGGGCAACCGTTGATGAGTCAATCTGCATCGGCTGCGGTGCATGTGTGAATGTGTGCTCCTCCGATGCCGTTGAACTTGAAAGGGAGCTGGGCCCGGTTCTGAAGACAAGGAGGCTGCTTGTGGATCAGGATGCCTGTGTGGAGTGTCTGGTGTGTGAGGAGAACTGTCCAACCGGAGCCATAAGGCTTGAGGATGGAGAAGTTGTGGTTGATGATGAGAAATGTATACTCTGTGAGGTCTGTTCCACTAAATGTCCCGTGGCAGCACTGAAACTGGAGAGGTTGTCAGATGAAAGTTAAGGAGATTATGGATAAGGAGTTTATAGTTGTTTCCCCCGGGGATAAGGTTGTTGATGTTTCCATTAAGATGGAGAATACAAGGAAGTTCACAACACCCGTTGTGGATGATGACATGAAACTTGTTGGATGGGTTACAAGCTTTGATGTTATGCGGGGCCTGAGGGAGGGACTTGAGCGTGTATCAGACATCATGCACCCCACAGAGGAGATAGTGTATGTCAATGAGAACGACCCTGCAAGGCTTGCCGTCCTTGAAACAGCCCATAACAAGCTTGTGAGCATACCCGTCCTTGATGATGATGGCCGCGTGGTGGGGGTTGTCAGGTCCTTTGATATTGTGGAGACACTGTCACAGCTCTATGAGATCAAGGTCTCAAAGATATTCGAGGCCATGAACCAGGAACTCAAGGGTGTGAGCTGGGATGAACTCATGGAGGCAGCTGCAATAATCACCAGGAGGCGGACGGGTAAAAGGATAAAGCCTGCCGAGTATGAGGAAAGGATAAAGAATTCAACCTTCGGGGAGGCCATATGGGCTACGGGGGGCCTTGAGAAATTCTTCGTTGGCCTTATAGCCATAGGTGAACTTGTCATTGCAAGGAAGATTGCAAGGGCAAGGAAGTAATCCTTTTTTTCTTTCAATTACTGACCCTCTTCTTTTTTCACCATTTTTCCTGGAGCAATCCCCATGCCATATCATAAAGATTTATAAATCATGAATACATATGAATATGTATTCATATGTTCAGGTGATGTGTATGGGCTGTGAATGCAGTGAATGTTACCACAGCGGAAAAAGCAGAAAGGTTCTTTTAATCTCAGCAGCCCTCCTTGCAGCAGGGATCTACATGCAGTTTACTGACAGTAGCCTCTACATCATCCCCCTCCTCCTTGCGGTTGCAGTATCTGGCTACAGCATATTCAGGGGTGCATTCAGGTCCCTGAGGCATGGAAGGTTCAGCGTAGACTTCCTCATGACGGTGGCGGTCATCGGCGCCATACTCCTCGGGGATTACGCCGAGGCAGCCCTCGTAACCGTCCTCTTCTACCTTGCAGAGTACCTGGAGGAATACGCCGGTGAAAGGTCAGAAAGGTCAGTGGAGTCCCTCATAAGATTAAGGCCAGCAGAGGCCCGGGTCATTGAGGACGGAGCTGAAGGGACAAGGAGTATTGATGAGGTCAGGAAGGGGGACGTTATCGCTGTAAGGGGCGGTGACTCAATACCCCTGGACGGCATCATCATAAGGGGAACCTCAAGGGTTGATCAGTCAAACATAACAGGAGAATCCATACCGGTTAAAAAAGGGGAGGGTGATGAGGTATTCGCAGGGACGCAGAACCTTGACGGCTACCTTGAAATTGAGGTTACAAGGACCTCAAGGAACACCATACTCTCAAGGGTGATTGAAACAGTGAGGAGATCAGCACTGAGGAGATCCAGGAGGGAGAAGTTCATTGAAAGGTTCGCATCCATATACACCCCGGCTGTCATGGTCCTTGCAGTTCTAACGGCAGCAGTACCCATCATACTCGGCTATAACCCCATGGAGTGGATATACAGGGCACTGGTGCTCCTGGTGATATCCTGTCCATGCGCCCTCCTGATATCAACACCTGTTGCCATGGTCTCAGGGATGACATCAGCCGCAGGAAGGGGTATACTGGTCAAGGGATCCGAGTTCCTTGAGAAGATGGCCTCAGTTAACACGGTACTCTTTGATAAGACAGGTACACTTACAGAGGGTAGCTTTGAGGTGCTTTCTGTTGAACCCGGCGAGAGGTCAGAGGAGATCCTCAGGATCGCAGCATCCCTTGAGAGCAGATCATCCCATCCAATCGCAGAGGCCATCAAAGGGGCATACACTGGAGAAACAGATGAAGTGGATGAATTCAGGTCGGTTAAGGGGAGGGGTGTTTCAGGAAGGATCAATGGAAGGACCTACACCATTGGAAGCCCAGAGCTCTTCAATGAAGGATCAGATGGAAAGGGCACCACCGTACTCCTTGCCGATGAGGATGGAATCATGGGAAGGATCACCCTGGGCGATCAGCTGAGGGACTCGGCACCTCGTGTCATGGAAAAACTGGGGGAGAAGGGGATAGAGACCATGATGGTTACAGGTGACCATGAGGGTGTCGCATCTGAGATTGCATCAGGAGCAGGTATCAGAGATTACAGGGCAGGGCTATTTCCTGAGGATAAGATGAGGATAATCAATGAAATGGCCTCCAGGGGTACTGTTGCAATGGTAGGTGATGGTGTTAATGATGCACCGGCACTTGCAGCTGCAGATGTGGGTATAGCCATGGGTGTTCGGGGATCCGATGTTGCCCTTGAAACTGCGGATGTAACCCTTGTTGAG